>Ga0207958_1000079_pt1 | contig 33603 bp, 31 predicted proteins | sample CryBogCBH27Jul07_FD_184606 | JGI IMG/M metagenome (GOLD analysis project Ga0207958, IMG submission 184606) | Freshwater microbial communities from Crystal Bog, Wisconsin, USA - CBH27Jul07 (SPAdes) (version 2) | ecosystem: Environmental > Aquatic > Freshwater > Lake | place: Crystal Bog... | reverse complement strand
CGTTGCCGCCGCTTCTGAGCAGTTTGGCCAGGTGAACGCGGTTCCGTTCACCCCCAGACAGGTCGCCAATCCGCTTTTGCTGATCGGATCCTTTAAAGTTGAATCGACCGCAATAGGCGCGTGACGGGGTCTGGTAGGTACCGACAGTAATCATGTCGAGACCATCCGAGATTTCCTCCCAGACGGTCTTGTTGTCATCCAGATGGTCGCGGGTCTGATCGACATGGGCGATCTGGACGGTTTCTCCAACACGGAAGCTCCCGGCATCCGGACTCTCAATGCCAGCGATCATTCTGAAAAGGGTCGTTTTACCGGCGCCGTTGGGGCCGATGATCCCGACGATGCCTCCCGGCGGCAGCCGGAAACTGAGATCTTCTACGAGAAGGCGATCGCCAAATCCCTTGCGGACCCCCGTCGCTTCGACCACGACATCTCCAAGGCGTGGACCTGGTGGGATGTAAATTTCCTTGGTCTCATTGCGCTGCTGGGATTCCTGACTCGACAGCTCCTCAAAGCGTTGAAGTCGGGCCTTGCTTTTGGCATGACGTCCTTTGGGATTCGTTCTGACCCATTCGAGTTCGGCCTTCATGGCTTTCATGCGAGCGCTTTCCTGCTTCTCTTCGATTTCGAGTCGCTTTTCCTTCTGCTCAAGCCAAGTGGAATAGTTTCCTTCCCATGGAATGCCATGGCCTCGATCCAGTTCTAGAATCCAGCCAGCCACATTGTCGAGGAAGTATCGATCATGCGTGACCGCAATTACGGTGCCGGGGAAATCATGGAGGAAGCGTTCCAGCCATGCGACGGACTCTGCATCCAGATGGTTGGTCGGCTCATCCAACAGCAGCATGTCGGGGCTTGAAAGAAGAAGCCTGCAAAGTGCAACCCGTCGACGTTCACCACCGGAAAGCTTGGTGACATCCGCATCCCAGTCAGGAAGCCGCAAGGCTTCTGCCGCAATTTCGAGGGTTCTATCGAGGTTGTGTCCGTCACTGGCCTGAAGGATGCTCTCGAGCTTAGCCTGTTCAGCTGCCAGGGCATCAAAGTCGGCGTCAGGTTCTGCATAAGCAGCATAGACCGCATCGAGCCGCGTCAGCGCGTCCTTGATGTGGGAAAGTGCTTCCTCGACATTGCCGCGAACCGTTTTGGCCGGATCGAGGTGAGGTTCCTGGGGAAGATAGCCGATATTGATGCCGGCCTGAGCTCGGGCTTCGCCGTTAAATTCGGTATCGACACCCGCCATGATCCTGAGTAGGGTGGACTTACCTGAGCCATTCAGACCCAGGACGCCAATCTTTGCGCCAGGAAAGAAGGACAGCGAGATATCGCGCAAGATTTCGCGTTTCGGGGGCACGACCTTGCCCACCCGGTTCATGGTATAAACGTACTGAGCCATGCGTGATCAATCCATGGGTTCGAGTCAGGGGGAGACCCGCGCGCGGCCACCTTCCGAGAGGAGGCTAGCCTGATTTAGGGCGGGAGATTCTCTGATTATCCCACATCCGGGGGGGCGCCGTCGCTCCATCGGCCAAAATTCAGTTGGCGGGTTGCCCTTTTTCGATCATTTCAAGTGTAGTCAGGGTCTATTTGCCATGCCCCCCGAAGCTTACTCGGTCAAGCTGATCGCCGGAGGAATTGCCTCGTTACCCCGAGAGACCTGGAATCAGCTTGCGGGAACCGATGCTCCCCACCTTTCTCACGAATTTTTGTCAGCGCTTGAAACGCAGCGTTGTCTGGGAAAACGTGTGGGTTGGCATGCATCTCCCTGGTTAGTCGAAGATGCTGTCGGAAAGGTGGTCGCAGCGCTCCCTCTCTATGTCAAAGAGAACTCCTTTGGCGAATTTGTTTTCGACTGGTCCTGGGCAGAGGCCTACCAGAGACATGACATTCCGTATTACCCCAAATGGGTTGTCGCAGCTCCGTTTACGCCGGCCACGGCTCAAAAATTTCTCTTTTCCCCTGATTGTCCTGAAGTCGGTCTCAGCGCGGCCTTATTGCAGCGTGTCCTCAGGTCGGCCGACGAGCAGGACATTTCCTCAGTTCATTTTCTTTTTACCGATGAGGCGGTGCTGAGCGATTCGGAGTTGATCCATCGGGTGGGCTGTCAGTTTCACTGGAATAACCAGGGATATCGAGACTTTCAAGATTTCTTGGAGGCGCTGACATCCAAGCGGAGAAAGGAGATTCTGCGTGAGCGGCGCAAGGTGCTTGAGAGCGGAATGGTGATCCAACGCCGAAAGGGGAATGAGCTTTCCGCTGAGGACTGGTTACGATTCCATGATCTCTACCGAAGCACATTTGAAAAACATGCCAATTTTCCCGCGCTGACGTTGGGCTTCTTTCAATCCATTGGGAAGACGATGGGGGAGCGGCTTCTGTTGGTGGAGGCCTTGAGCGAAGGAGAGGTTGTGGCCGCCGCTTTTTTTATGGTGGGGGAAAAAACCCTTTATGGGCGCTACTGGGGTGCCTCTGAAGACGTACCCGCCCTCCACTTTGAGGTCTGCTACTACCAGGGAATCGAGTTTGCGATTGAGAAGGGCTTGTCGGTTTTTGAGCCGGGGGCTCAGGGGGAGCACAAGATCAGTCGGGGTTTCCTTCCGGCAAGGACGCACTCTTATCACTGGATCGGGCATGACGGTTTCAGGGATGCTATTGCCCGTCATGTCGTTCTCGAAAATCGGCAGATGGAGGCCTATATCCAGAGTTGTGATGCGAGGTCGCCCTACCGGACGGATGCATGTTGAAAGTCCTCGATCCCGACTGGCCCGGGGAACCCTTTCCGGACGTCAGTCAGGCGCTTGACGAGCCCAATGGTCTGCTTGCCGTAGGGGGGTGCCTTTCCGTTGAGCGGCTAGTCAATGCCTACCGGCATGGCATTTTTCCCTGGTTCAGTGAGGATGAACCCATTCTATGGTGGTCGCCGGCTCCTCGATGGGTGATGGCCCCTCGCGACGTCAAAATCTCCAGGAGCCTCGGTAAAAGGATTCGCCAAGGGTTGTTCCAGGTGACGCATGACCTTGCCTTTGAGCACGTGATGAAAGCGTGTTCGGAGCTCCGCTCTGATCAATCCGGGACCTGGATCACTGAGGACATGCGTTCAAGTTACGCTCTTTTGCATCGTGCCGGCTATGCGCATTCATTTGAATGCTGGAATGATGGCAGGCTGGTAGGGGGCCTTTATGGTGTTGCTGTGGGATGCTGTTTTTTTGGTGAGTCGATGTTTCGGCGCGAGACGGATGCCTCGAAGGTCGCTTTCGTGTCGGCATGTCAGCAACTCGAGCGTTGGGGTTATCGGTTGATAGATTGTCAGGTCCATACCCCGCATCTCGAGAGTCTGGGGGCAAAGGCCATGGCCCGAGAAGCGTTCCTCCTCCAAGTTGCTTGTCTTGGAAATAATGAGCCTGCAGCTGATGCGTGGGGTCAGATCCAGTGACCTCCATCCCGCTTTTTCTGGGTGACACGCATCCTTGTCCCTATCTTTCAGATCGGGAGGCTCGGATGGCGATTCTTCCGCCAGACTTTCCCCTTTCGAGCCGATTCTATGGTGCCTTGGTCAGGGGTGGGTTTAGGCGAAGTGGTGAATTGGTTTACCGCACCTATTGTGAGGGTTGCCGGAGTTGCATTCCGATCCGAATTCCGGTGGATCGGTTTGTTTCAAACCGTTCTCAACGAAGGACCTGGAATCAGAATCAGGGGCTGATGATCGAGGAGGTTCCCGCCTCGTTCAATGAAGAGCATTATCGGCTTTATCTTCGCTACCAATCGCACCGTCATCCCGGGGGTGACATGGAGCAAAGTTCTGCCGAAGAGTTCATTCGATTCCTTGGCAACGCACGTTTTGAAGGTACGGTCTTTTTTGAATTTCGACGTGCCGGTCTTCTCGTGGCGGTCTCGGTCGTTGATGTCCTCGATGACGGGTTCTCTGCCGTGTATACCTTTTACGATCCGGAGCTGCAGGCGCGAGGGCTTGGAACCTTTGCGATCCTCTGGCAGATTGAGGAGGTGCGCCGTCGAGGCGGAGTCGCGCTCTATTTGGGTTTCTGGATTCAGGAGTCCAAGAAAATGGCCTACAAATCTCAGTTTCGGCCCTACGAGATCCTGGGTAAGAATGGCTGGCAGGATGGCTGAGGCCGGAAACCGGTCGTCTGCCCAGTCTGTGCTAGAATGGGGAGTCTGGCGTTGGGCCGCCCAATCTCGTCTGTTTATGAGAGCGTATGTCGAAAGAAGATCACATTGAAATGGAAGGAAAGGTCATCGAAACCCTTCCGAATACGACCTTCCGGGTCGAACTGGATAATGGCCATGTCGTTATGGCTCACATCTCGGGCAAGATGCGCAAGCATTACATCCGTATCCTGACCGGCGACCGGGTCAAAGTTGAAATGACCCCTTACGATCTCTCCAAAGGTCGAATCACTTTCCGTCAGCGCTAAGCAGAGCCCGACTAAGCGGGCTCCGATACCTCGCGTACTGTCTCGACTTCGAAGGTCAATTCGTCGTCGACCACCCCGATTCTGGCTACCCCACCCGTACTGAGTTTTCCGAACAGGATTTCTTCGGCCAAGGGCTTCTTGATTTTCTCCTGTATCACCCGGCTCATGGGGCGCGCGCCCATTTGGGGGTCAAAGCCCCTCTCTGCAATCCAAAGTCGGGCTTCCGGTTCAAGAACAATAGAGACCCGTTTTTCAGCGAGTTGGGTTTCCAGCTCGAACATAAACTTGTCGACTACCTGGGCAACAATATCAATCGCCAGCGGTTTGAATGGAATGATCGCATCCAGACGGTTGCGGAACTCTGGCGAGAACTGCCGATCGATGACCTGAAGGCTGTCGCCCGAGTGATCCTGACGCGTGAAGCCTATGGAGGCTCTGCCCGCCTCGCTCGCGCCGGCGTTGGTTGTCATGATCAAGATAATGTTGCGGAAGTCGGCTTTGCGGCCGTTATTGTCCGTCAGGGTTCCATGATCCATGACCTGAAGCAGCAGATTAAAGACATCTGGATGAGCCTTTTCGATCTCATCGAGCAGGACAACAGCATGGGGGTGCTTACTAACGGCCTCCGTCAAAAGACCTCCTTGGTCAAATCCGACATAGCCGGGTGGAGCGCCGATCAGTCGTGATACGGTGTGTCGCTCCATGTATTCCGACATATCGAAGCGAAGCAGTTCGATGCCGAGCACCTTGGCGAGCTGTCGGCTGACTTCGGTTTTCCCAACGCCCGTAGGGCCAGCAAAAAGGAAGCAGCCGATCGGTTTTTGGGCTTCCCTTAATCCTGCGCGCGACAGTTTGATCGCAGCAGACAAGCTGGTGATGGCCTCATCCTGTCCAAAAACAAGCATTCTGAGGTTCTTTTCAAGATCTCTCAGTTTGTCCTTGTCATTGGTCGAAATGGTCTTTGGCGGAATGCGGGCAATCTTGGAGATGATTTCCTCGATCTCGAGAACGCCAATCAGTTTTTTGCGTTTTGATGGCGGAAGGATGCGTTGACAAGCGCCGGCTTCATCGATGACATCAATGGCCTTGTCGGGAAGTTGGCGATCGTTAATGTAACGCTCGGATAGCTCAGCAGCACAACGCAGGGCGGCCAGCGAATATTTGACCTGGTGATGCTCCTCGAACTTCGACTTTAGCCCTTTGAGGATCTGGAAGGTTTCATCCACGCTGGGTTCAGGGACATCGATTTTCTGGAATCGCCGGGCCAGCGCCCGATCCTTCTCGAAGATGCCCCGGTATTCCTGATAGGTCGTCGAGCCAATGCACCTAAGTTGACCGGAGGCAAGGACGGGTTTGATCAGGTTCGACGCATCCATCACGCCACCTGAGGCGGATCCTGCCCCAATGATCGTATGGATTTCGTCGATAAACAGGATGGCTTCGGGCTCTTTTTTTAGCTGTAGAAGCAACGCTTTCAGTCGTTTTTCGAAATCGCCGCGATATTTAGTCCCGGCAACCAGTGCACCGAGATCCAAAGAGTAAATCACGCTTTTCTTGAGGATTTCAGGGACGTCCCCTTCGACGATCTTCTTGGCGAGACCCTCGGCGATGGCAGTCTTTCCAACGCCGGCTTCACCGACGAGCAAGGGATTGTTTTTTCTTCTGCGGCAGAGAATCTGAATGGTCCGGTCAACCTCGTCACGGCGACCGATCAGGGGGTCAATATGTCCGGCACGAGCCAGCTCATTAAGGTTCTCGGCAAATTTTTCGAGGGGGTTGCTTCCGGCCTGTTCTCCCTCTTCATTTTCAGTGAGCGGGCTTTTGGCCGCCAAGCCTGGGTCTTCACCATTCTTGGTGATGCCATGGGAAATGAAGTTCACGACGTCGAGGCGTGTGACGTCTTGCTGACCCAGCACGAAGGCTGCGTGAGAATCCTGTTCGCTGAATATGGCAACGAGGATGTTTGCTCCAGTGACTTCCTGTTTTCCAGAGGACTGCACATGAAAAGCCGCCCTCTGAAGGACTCTTTGAAACCCCAGAGTGGGTTGAGTCTCCCGTTTGATCCCGGCTGCGATAATCGGGGTGGTTTCCTCAATGAATTTTTCAAGCTCCCGGCGCATGTCGTCGATGTTGGCGCCACACGCCTTGAGTACATCAATCGCTGCGGTATTGTCCAGCATGGCAAGGAGCAGGTGTTCAACGGAAATGAACTCATGCCGCTTGTCATACGCGGCGCGGAATGCCTGATTAAGCGAAACCTCAAGTTCTTTGCTGAGCATGACTGACTTCCTCTGGCTGGGGCTGGGAACTCTTTACATATCCCTTAACCTTCGTCGAACTCCCGAAAGGGGCACGATTCCGGGCGGCTTGCCTAGAAGACTAGGCCTCATCCATATCGCAGAGCAAGGGGTGTTGGTGCTCTCGCGAAAAATCATTGACTTGGCGAACTTTAGTTTCAGCGATGTCTCGTGAGTAGACCCCGCAAACACCAATCCCGCGCGTGTGAACGTGCAGCATCACCTGAGTCGCCTTTTCTTCATCCATCGCGAAAAATCGCTTAAGAATGTCTATGACAAACTCCATCGGGGTGAAGTCATCGTTCAGCAGAAAAACCTTGAACAGAGGCGGTCTTTTGAGTTGCGGTTTCGCTTCTTTGACGGCAAGGTCATCGCTGGGCTTGTTGGTGTTCTTTTCCGTCATCGTCAAATCGTCTTAATAAGGCAGGTACTGTCGTCAATATACCATCGGTCAATCGCTGTGTACCCAGCCACTTAGGTCGGCTCTGGACCCCTCTTTGTGAGTCATTAATTCGAAAGAGGTTCCAGTGAAGTGTGGCATAATTTGCCCACTTTCAAGTCCTTGGCCATCATCTGGCCTGCCGAGCTCCCGCCCCATGATCATGCCTTCTTCTGCGATTCCGGATCGCCCCCGGGTTACTGTTGCCGCAATTGTCGAACGTGACGGCCGATTTCTCTTCGTGGAAGAGCGGGATAATCAGGGGCAACTGGTCATCAACCAACCCGCCGGGCATCTTGAGGTGGGTGAGTCGCTGATTGAAGCGGTCATTCGGGAGGCAGTTGAAGAGACGGCTTGGCACGTCGAGCCGACATCACTGGTCGGAGTTTATGTCTGGGGGAAGGCGGATCGGAGCGTGACCTATCTTCGAGTCGCGGTCGCAGCAGATGCGATCCTTGAGGCTCAAGGCCAGGCGCTGGACGAAGGGATTGAACGCGTGCTTTGGCTGACGAGAGCTGAACTATTGGCGCGTCAGGCGCAACACAGAAGCCCCCTAGTGCTTCAGTGCGTGGATGATTATCTTGCAGGCGCCCGCCATTCCCTTGATATCTTAAAAGCGCTGCTTTCCTGATCCATGGCGGCTAAAGTCATCGTCGGCATGTCCGGGGGCGTCGACTCTTCCGTTTCGGCTCTCCGTCTTCTTGAGGCTGGTTATGAGGTTAGCGGCCTCTTCATGAAGAATTGGGACGAGGATGACGGCACTGAATACTGTACGGCGCGAGAGGATCTGGCCGACGCTCAGGAGGTGAGCGACCGTCTGGGCATCCCCCTTCACACCGTCAATTTTGCCTCCGAATACTGGGACCGGGTTTTTGAGGTGTTTTTAACGGAATATGCAGCAGGCAGGACACCCAACCCCGATATCCTCTGTAATCAGGAGATCAAGTTCAGGGCGTTCCTGGACTATGCTGAAGCGTTAGGGGCTGATTTGATCGCCACGGGCCATTACGCGCGCAATGAGTGCCGCGAGGGCATTCAGCGGCTGATCAAGGGTGAGGATCCGGGCAAGGACCAGACCTATTTCATCTATACCTTAGGTCAATCTCAGCTCGCCAAGATCCTTTTTCCCGTGGGGAACATCCTCAAGGAAGAAGTCAGGCGACTCGCGGATCGCGCGGGATTTGGTAACGCACGTAAGCGCGACAGTACCGGAATATGCTTCATCGGCGAACGCAAGTTCAAAGATTTTTTGATGCGCTACCTGCCTGCCCAGCCAGGACTCATTGAAACGGCCGAGGGCCAAAAAATAGGCGAACATGAAGGCCTCATGTACTACACCCTAGGGCAGCGGAGGGGTTTTGGTGTGGGTGGCGTTCGAGGGGCCAGTGAAGAGGCCTGGTATGTTCTGGCCAAGGACCTTGGGCGGAATGTCCTGATCGTAGGGCAGGGACATGAACATCCACTCATGCTTTCCGATTCCTTGATCGCAAGCCAGCTTTCGTGGACCCGTGATGGACTGGATGGAGTCGCTTTTTCCTCAAAGGCCAAGGTCCGATATCGTCAGGAGGATCAGTCCTGTCACGTTGAGCCTCTGGAGGATGGGCGGATTAGGGTGCGATTTGATCAGGCACAACGGGCGGTCACCCCGGGGCAATCGGTGGTCTTCTATGAAGCTGGCGAGTGCCTGGGGGGAGGAATCATCGAGACGGCCTTATGGCAGGGTCAGTCCACCGGCTTAATTGGCGATCCGCCCGATAAGGCCCTGAAGGGTTAAAATTTTCTTGATTTATAGCGAACTGATTACCGAGGTAGCCAAGCGATGTCACTTATGGATCTTTCTCCCATCGACGGGCGGTACGCCAGCAAGGTCGATCCGCTTCGCCCCATCCTGAGTGAATACGGACTGATTCGCTATCGTGTACTCGTTGAAGTCCGCTGGCTGATCGCTCTTTCGAATGCGCCGGAGATCACTGAAGTTCCGGTCTTCAGTCAAAGTGCTTTAGACCGACTGGAAGGGATTCTGAGTGGCTTTTCAGCCTCCGACGCTGAACGCGTGAAGGAAATTGAGCGCACCACCAACCATGACGTTAAGGCCGTTGAGTATTTTCTCAAGGAAAAGATTTCTGGTAACAAAGAGCTGGAGGCGGTCAGCGAATTTATTCACTTCGCATGTACCTCCGAAGACATCAATAACTTGTCCTATGGTCTGATGGTGCTTGAAGCGCGCGATCGTGTCATGCTTCCCATGATGCGGAAACTCACGGCCGCGATCGCCGAGAAAGCCCATGACTACGCGGGCCAGCCGATGCTATCGCGAACCCATGGGCAGCCTGCGACGCCTTCAACCATGGGGAAGGAATTCGCTAACGTGGCTGTTCGTCTGGATCGTCAGGTCAAGCAGATGGCGGGCGTTGAGCTCTTGGGCAAAATCAATGGGGCGGTGGGCAATTACAACGCCCATGTTGTGGCCTACCCACAAGTTAATTGGCCTGCCTTTGGTCAACGGTTTGTGGAGTCGTTGGGTCTGACCTTCAACCCCTTCACGACGCAGATCGAACCCCACGATTATCTGGCTGAGATTTTCCATGCGGCCTCACGATTTAACACGATCCTGATGGATTTTGATCGGGACGTCTGGGGCTATATCTCGCTGGGATTCTTCAAGCAGAAGACGGTGGCAGGCGAGGTCGGATCCTCCACGATGCCACACAAGGTCAATCCCATTGACTTTGAGAACTCCGAAGGGAATTTGGGGCTTGCCAACGCCTTGTTTACCCATCTTGCGGAAAAACTCCCGGTTTCAAGATGGCAGCGCGACCTGACCGATTCAACGGTCCTAAGAAATATCGGCGTTGGAATGGCGCATACCTTGATCGCTCTGGAATCCTCGCTGAAGGGCATCTCCAAGCTGGCGATTAATGCCGAGGCTTTGGAAGCCGATCTTGCGGCCAATCCGGAGGTCCTTGCTGAACCGATTCAGACGGTAATGAGACGGTACGCCGTTGAGAAACCCTATGAAAAGCTCAAGGATCTGACCCGAGGGCAACGAATCGATATGGCACGATTGGCTGACTTTATCGGGTCCCTGGAAATCCCGGATGAAGCGAAGGCATCACTTCTGAAACTCGCGCCCCGAGACTACACCGGCTATGCCGAAGAGTTGGTCCATTCACTGCGGCTGGAGGGCTAGATCATGCAACATGGATTCTCATTAGTTCGCTTGGTCATGCTTTTTTTACTCGGCCTGAGTGCTCTGACGGTTCAAGCCAAGGAAACGCCGGAGCAGAAACTCAAAGCGTTTCTGGCGCGCGCCAGCACCCTTGAATCCCATTTTGTTCAGGTACAAGTGGATGAAAAGGGCAACGCAGGAAAACGCAGCGAAGGGACCTTTTCGCTTCAGCGACCCGGAAAATTCCGCTGGAATTATGAAAAGCCACATCATCAGGAGATCGTCTCCAGTGCTGGCAAGGTCTGGTTTTTTGATCGAGACCTGGAACAGGTCACGGTCAAAAAGCTCAACAAGGCTATTGGCTCCACACCGGCTCTGCTTCTGACGGGAGACATTCCCTTGGAGACCAACTTCAAGATTGAAGCCCAGGCGGATGAGGAAGGGATTGCCCTGATCAAGCTCATTCCAAAGTCCGAGGAGGGTGGATTTCAGTACATCCAGATCGGCCTTGAAAACAACGTTCTGGTGGGCATGGAACTCAGCGACAATTTTGGTCAATTGACTCGGATCTACTTCGATCAGCTCAAGACCGGTGTCAAGCTGAACCCTGAAATTTTCAACTTCAAGGCACCTCCGGGTGCTGATGTCTTTGAAGATCCCTGAGTTTTAGGGAGGAGGTTCGACCTCATGCGCGAGCCTCAATCTCAATATCAGCCTTTGGCCGAACGGATGCGGCCACGCACTTTGGAAGAGTATGTCGGGCAGACTCACCTCCTGAGTCCCGGCAAGCCCTTGTATGAGGCGATCACGCAAGGTCGGCTGCATTCCATGATTTTCTGGGGCCCACCTGGGACCGGCAAGACGACCCTGGCTCGGCTTTTGGCGCGTTACGCCGATGCCGAGTTCTCGACCCTTTCTGCTGTACTTGCCGGGGTGAAAGATATTCGGGAGCAGGTGCAGCAAGCCAAACGCATAAGAGAGGAAGAAGGCAGGGGCACCCTTCTTTTCGTTGACGAAGTGCACCGCTTCAATAAAAGCCAGCAAGATGCCTTTCTTCCCCACGTCGAAGACGGGACTTTTTGCTTTATCGGGGCGACGACCGAAAACCCTTCCTTTGAGCTCAATAACGCGTTGCTTTCCCGCGCCCGGGTCTATGTCCTTCGGGGGCTGACGGAAGAGGATCTCGAAGGGCTTGTGCATCAGGTTCTCAATGATCCGGTTAGGGGGTATGGGACACAGGACCTGACCCTTTCCTCTGAAAGCGTTCAGCTTCTTGTGCAAGCCGCTGATGGCGATGCTCGTCGTCTACTCAATTTGATCGAAATTACGCTCGATCTCGCACCAAATGAAGGCGGTCTGATTTCTCCTGAACTTGTCGCTGAGGTTCTCTCTGCGGGAAGTAATCGTCGATTCGACAAAAACGGAGAGGACTTCTACAACCAGATTTCGGCTCTCCATAAATCAGTTCGTGGCAGTGCACCGGATGCGGCCCTCTATTGGTTTTCGAGAATGCTCGATGGCGGCATTGATCCCCTCTACCTGGCTCGGCGGATTGTCCGGATTGCCAGTGAGGATATTGGTAACGCGGATCCAAGAGCCCTTCAATTAGCCCTCAATGCCTGGGATGCTCAGGAGCGCCTGGGAAGCCCCGAGGGTGAATTGGCCATGGCGCAGGCCATTCTCTATCTGGCTGCAGCGCCTAAAAGCAATGCGGTCTACGTGGCCTACAAGGCGGCCAGAGCGGATGCTGCAAGTTTTGGGAGTTTGGATGTGCCTGTGCATCTAAAAAATGCACCGACATCCCTTATGAAGAATCTGGATTATGGGAAGCACTATCGCTATGCCCATGACGAACCCGATGCCTATGCTGCGGGGGAGCGATACTTTCCCGACGCGATGCCCGAGCGAACCTACTATCAGCCGGTTCAGCGGGGTCTTGAAATCAAGATCGCAGAGAAATTGGCTCGGCTCAAAGCTCTGGATCGCAAGTCCTAAGCCGTATGGACAAGTATGATCGAATCCTGATTGAGTCTCTGGCCGATGGTCGATTTCACTCTGGAACCGAGATTGCCCAGGTGATGGGCATCTCGAGAGCCGGGGTATGGAAGCACGTCAGGCGTCTTGAAAATTTTGGCCTCGAAGTGGTCTCGGTTCCCGGTAAGGGCTATCGACTGACGCGACCCATTGAACTCCTGGATGCCGAAAAAATTCTACAAGGTGTGGATCCGGCTGTAACACGTTTGCTGGGGCCTCTGCATATCGAAAGCGTTCTCGAATCCACCAATTCGACATTGATGCAAATGGCCTTGGGCACAGCGCCCGATGGAACAGTCGTTTTGGCTGAATTCCAAAAGCAGGGGCGCGGACGGATTGGACGCAGTTGGCTCTCACCGCTCGGAGGCGGTATCTGTCTCTCGCTGCTTTGGCGATTTCAGGACCCGCGTCAGGTTGCGGGTTTAAGCCTTGCCGTGGGGGTTGGACTCAGTCGGGCTCTAGAATCGATCGGTGCCCGCGATGTTGCTCTCAAATGGCCCAATGATCTTTTGTGGCAAGGGGCAAAACTTGGAGGCATCCTGATCGAAATCGCTGGTGAGGCGCATGGATCCTGTGCTGTGGTGATTGGTGTGGGCTTGAATATCGATCTTCCGACAGAGATCGAAGCCCGCATTGATCAGTCGGCAACGGATCTTCGGCGTGTCCTTGGAGGAAAGACAGGGATCAGGAATGACATGGTGGCTGGTTTCATCTCCCATCTTCTCAGGATTCTTGCAGGCTATGCTGAAGAGGGGCTTCAAACGTATCTCCCAGAATGGCGAGCGATCCACGGCGATAGCGGAAAGCCTGCGACGATTCGTGTGGGCGATGAAGAGGTGGTAGGGAAAGTCCTCGATGTCTCTCCGGAAGGCTTTCTGATCTTTGAAGAGGAAGGGGGCAAACAACGAACGTTTGCATCGGGGGAAGTTCGTTTGCGGGTCATCCACTAATGGCGGGGTATTACCTTCTGATTGATGCGGGAAACACCCGAATCAAATGGGCAAGGGTCGAAGAGAATCTCCTGATGCCCGGAGTGCCAGTTTCCATTCGACCGGCGGTTCTCCCCGGAATAAAGGCAGCTTGGGACAGTCTTGAGAAGCCTTTGGGTATTGCGCTTTCGAATGTGGCCGGAGAACGCGTTGAGGCTGACATTACATCTTTCATAGAGCGACGTTGGTCCATGGATCCCTTGGTCGCAAAGGCTCAGCATCACGGCTTTGGGGTGACCTCCGGTTACCGTGATCCGGAGCGGCTAGGGGTTGATCGCTGGCTTGCCCTTATTGCGGCCAGAGAGCGAAGCAAACAGCCGACCGTGATTGTTGATGCGGGTAGCGCCTGTACCATTGATCTCCTCGATTCAGAGGGGCGCCATCTGGGTGGTTATATCCTTCCGGGATTGACTGCGATGGGCGAGGCATTGGTCAGAGGGACTCACCAAATCCAGGAGTCCAAAGCCGTGGGCAAATTTTGCCTCGATCCTGGTCTGGATACGTCAGAGGGAATGGCTTCGGGTGCTTTGCTGGCCCTGGTGGGGGCGATCGAACGAGTGTTTTACGATCTCGGGGACAGGGGTTCTTGCGAGCCTTTGTTGATCATGACGGGGGGGGATGCTGAAAAACTGGGTTCTTCTCTCCGCTGTCCAAGCTATATCGGGCCTGAGTTGGTGCTTGAGGGACTTTGGGTGAATCTAAAATCCTCCTTAGAGCTGAATTCGAGTGACCCTCCAGACTTCTTTCACAGGGGCAATTGAAGGGTAAGTAACCGAATGTCACGCAAGATCGTCATCATTGCCGGTCCCAATGGGGCAGGAAAGACAACTTTTCCTCGTTCTTTCCTTCCAAGTGAGGCTCAGTGTCCAAGGTTTATCAATGCTGACTAATTGCTGCAGGAATATCTCCCTTTTCTCCCGAGTCGGCCTCAATTAGGGCAGGGCGCTTGATGCTAGAGGAGATGGCCTTATCTGTGAGGTCCGGAGAAAGCTTTTCATTTGAGACCACACTGTCGGGGCTGAGCTATCTCAAGCACATTATTGATTGGCGTAAGATGGGCTATCACGTGAGTATGTTTTACTGAATGCTCTCTGATCCTGAAGTAGCCATAGCCCGGGTTGCGGAGCGGGTCAGGCAGGGCGGTCATCATATTCCCGAGGATGTTATTTGAAGGCGTTTCCTTGCGGGAAGACGAAATTTCAATGAAAGGTACAGCCAATGTGTGGATGCATGGGCTCTATATGAGAATACCGACGCAGAGCCTTTTTTGGTGAATTGGGGAGAAAACGTATGAAAGTGCCTGATATTTCAAACGCGAAAGATCCTGACTTACGGACGTCGTTGTCAGCGCTCCGTCGTGCCGGGGATTTGGCAAGAAAAACAGCAATTCAGACTGATACCAGCATTGTCATTAAGCGGGAAGGAAAAATCGTGCGAGTTTCTGCAGAGGAATTAAGTCGAGTCACTTCGGAAGGTAAAACAGCTCAGTTGGACCACATTTGAGTGCCCTCAATTTGACAGACGCTATTTTTCTTCTCGACTCCTATGGACTGCCGACCAGTTGATTTCCGGATTACGAATTGAAATATCTCTTTTACATGCTGGTTCTGGTTAATCTCGTTTTCCTGGGATGGAAGTACGGGCTGGATCACTGGGGTTTCAAGACCGGCCCTGAAAGCAAAGTCCAAACCTCAATGGATCCCTTGGATTCATTGGGCTCAGAAGACGCGGGGTTTGATCTTCTTCCGACAGAGCCAGACCCCGTGCCAGCTCAGGATGGTTTAGCGAATGGCTTCGATGATGCCCAAAGTCCCCCGCGTTCCGGGTGCATGTCGCTAGGTCCTTTTGCCACCCGTGAGGAGGCTGAATCGCATTTGACGGTCTTGGGAACGCTTGCGAAAGATCTTCGTGTGACTAATCGGGCAGGGGACGTTGCTGAAGGCTATTGGGTGCTCTTTACTAAAGCGACCACGCGTGAGGGAGCACTGGCCAATCGGCAATTACTGCTGAATCGGGGGTTTTACGAAACCTGGCTTTTCGATCGCGGCCCCCTGGCGGGATCCATCGCGCTAGGTCTATATCCCACGGAGGAAGAGGCGAACGCCGCCTTGGTGGGCTTTAGAGAACGGGGTATTAATGCCAAGGTCAGGCCCCGATTGGTCAGGGGCCAATCCTTCTGGATTAAGGTTCCCTGGCAGGGCAGCGTGATGGAATTTGATGAGGCCATTCAGACCCTCAAGGGACATGACGGGACCCTTAATCTTCCTTCGCCTTCAGCTTGTTCCTAGACGTTCTTTTTAAGGGCAGTGCCGGCAAAGCGGGACGCCATGAGAAGATAAAACTGCGTTCCAAAGATCAGGTTAGCCATCAGCAGATGAACGGGCTGAACGACTGCAGGAAAGCCCAGCCGATCCAGGCTGACCCCACTCAGAATCGCGATACCAATCAGTCCTGCTAATCCATAGGCAGGAATCCGCATGGGGTTACCTGCAATTGTCGCTTTTCGAAGTTTCCAAACCAGCCAGAGGTTGGTGAAAAGAATGATCGATGAAAAAGAGCGATGGATATAGAAGATGATCGGAAAATGATCGCGCCATACCGAGCGCTCGCTGATCACATGGGCATTCGTGATGCCATCTACTGCTTCCCGGATTTGGGTTCCCATGGTGATTTGAATGAGGGTGAAAGCGATCGCAAATTTGAGCGTTCGACGCCAATGGGGGCTTAGTGAGCCAAAGCTTTGCCGGCTGAGCCATGGGCGAGCCGCCAGACAAACCGACAGAATTAGCAGCGAGACGATCACGAATGCCACAATCATGTGGGCTGAAATCAGTACCGGCTTTAATTCACTGGCAACCACGCGAGATCCCAGCCATCCCTGGAAGCCCACCAGCAGAAAGGTCGAGAATGAAAGATAGAAGACAGAGGGCGCAAACTTTCTGAAGGGGATCGATCGAATCAGGGTTGTCAGAATCAAAATCCCGATAGAAACGCCGAGCAGACGATTGAGGTACTCGGTCCAGGTCTTCAGTACATTGAATGTGGTATCGCCGTAACCGATATAGCGCTGATGGTAGTCCGAAGGCAGCTGACTTTCAGAGGTCGGGGGCACCAGTCGACCAAAACAGGTGGGCCAATCAGGACAACCCATTCCGGAGCCCGAGGCACGCACAATCCCCCCCACAAGGATCAAAAGGTAAACAGCCGTTACCGTGATGAGGCCAATGCGGATGAATTTTTCAACGATCTCTTTTCGTTCCATGCTGTGAATCGTCTGAGGCTGGTATTTTGAGACCCCCGGGAGTCCGGGGCCCCTGGAAACGGGCTAACGGTCAGCAAGGTTATAAGCGTCCCTGGATACAGGAACGGCGAGGGCAGGGCCTTTCAGACCGAAGACGCGCTAAAATAGCACAATCACCCCGTCTCAGGAGGCCTGCTTGCCTCGCTACTGGATCAGGGTTCCGCCATCGTACGAATGACTTCGGAGAACTTTTTTGAGCGACAAGCGCGAGGATAGCGAGTCTTTGGATTACCGAAAGGCTGGCGTTGATATCGAGGCGGGGAATGCCCTGGTTGAACGAATTAAACCGATTGCGGCAAGAACACGGATTCCTGGCGTTCTAGCAGGTCTGGGTGGATTCGGATCCCTTTTTGAATTGCCCGTTGGGCGCTACCGTGAACCTGTTCTGGTCGCTGGAACGGACGGTGTTGGAACCAAGTTAAAGTTGGCTATCGAGACGGGACGTCATGGCGGGGTCGGTATTGATCTTGTCGCAATGTGCGTTAACGACATTGTGGTCCAGGGCGCTGAGCCTCTCTTTTTTCTCGACTACTACGCAACCGGGCGTCTTGACGTCGATGTTGCGGCATCCGTGATCGAGGGAATTGGAACAGGTTGTGAGCGCGCGGGTTGTGCCCTCGTGGGCGGTGAAACCGCTGAAATGCCCGGCATGTATGAGGCAGGAGATTACGATCTTGCTGGATTTTGTGTCGGCATCGTCGAAAAATCTGCCATGCTCGATGGCACCCGGGTTCGTCCGGGCGACAAACTGATTGGTCTCGCTTCCTCTGGACCCCATTCAAATGGGTATTCCCTGATTCGGAAAATCATCGAGAAGGCCGGTGACGGCGCGCTGGAGTCCTCGTGTGGGGATAAGAAGCTGGCGGATGCTCTCATGGAACCCACGCGGATCTATGTGAAATCCCTGATCAGCCTTTTGCACGGTTCTGAAGTACATGCTTTTGCGCATATCACGGGTGGCGGAATTACTGAGAATCTCCCAAGGGTGCTGCCCAAGGGAACGGCGGCAGTGATCGATCTCGATCGTTTTGAAAGACCCCCAGTTTTCAATTGGCTGAAGGAGCAAGGTCGCGTGGCCGATCATGAAATGCTCAAGACATTTAACTGTGGCATTGGCATGATCGTATGCGTTCCTGCAGCCGAAGAAGCTCAGGCCCTTATGCAATTGTCGGGTGCGGGTGAAGTCTGCTTCAGCATTGGGGAGGTCGTTGCCACCGATGGACCGGCCGTGGTCAGTTACACCGGGTCTTGGTAGGGGGAATCATGAGTATTAATTTGAGTGTTGTGGTTCCTGTCCATAACGAAAATGAAAATCTACGTCCCTTGATCGAGGAAATCGTTGCGGCGGTTTCAGGTCTGGGTGGTTACGAGATCATCTATGTCGATGACGGAAGCTCCGACGACACGCTGGCGCGTCTTCAGGCGCTCAGCTCTGAGTTTTCTGTGCTGCGAGTGCTAAGGCATGTGAAGTGCTGTGGTCAGAGTACGGCGGTTCGAACCGGAGTGATCGCTGCCCGGGGGGCTGTCATCGCAACTCTGGATGGTGATGGCCAGAATGATCCGGCCAATATCCCAGCGATGTTCAAGGCGTGGCAGGAACTCACACAGAAGGGCGGCAAGGCCTTGATTGCAGGGTATCGAAAGAACAGAAAGGATACCGGCTGGCGTAAATTCTCTTCCCGGATCGCCAACCGTGTTCGCGCAGGCCTTCTGGGCGATGCAACGCCGGACACTGGATGTGGGCTAAAGCTTTTTGATCGAACTCTGTTCTTAGAGATGCCCTACTTCGATCACATGCATCGATTTTTACCCGCTCTCGCTCAAAGGGCAGGGGCGCGCATAGTCTCCGTCGAGGTCAACCATCGGCCGCGAACCCTTGGCGTATCTAAGTATGGAACCTGGCATCGACTCTGGGTCGGAATTTGGGATCTGATGGGGGTGATGTGGCTTCAGCGCCGCGCCCATGTTCCGGTGGTGGAAGAGGTGGGTAAGTCCTGATGTTGCCGATTCTTCAGCCCGTCGCGCTGAGCTACTGAGGAGATTGGAAAGATGTCCCTAATCAAGCTGTTCGCGGGTCTCGCCCTGATTTTCAGCCTTGATGCAGTCGCCGTCGAAACGGCGCCATTGCCCCAGCAGCTTCTTGGTGAGCAGGCGATGGATCTTTCATCCCCAAACGTGAAGGTGCGTGTGATCAAACTGACCTTGCCCAAGGGATGGAAGGTTGCGACGCGTATCCATCCAATCCCGGGGCCCCGTTATGTCCTTAAAGGACGGGTGAGGATTGCGACAGACATCAAGGCTGAAGAGTTTGGGCCCGGTCAGTTATTCTGGGAGACAGGGTCCCAATACGTTTCCGAGAATGTCAGTGACAGTGAAGTCGATCTCCTGGTGATGGAGATGCTACCGGAACCTACACCCCCTAAATCGGGTCGTACGATGAGCGGAAAAGCACCAAAAGGAAAGGCAAAGTGAAAAAAACATCTCGGACCGGAGGTCAATCACTCGGACTTGGGTTGGGTCTTCTATTGCAAGCGGCACTGGCATCAGGGGCGATTGCGAATGAAAAGCCGGCGACGCCTGAAGTATCGCAGGACTGGAAGCCAACGACTCTAAGCGAGAAGACGCTGGGAAAGATCAATCAGTCGGTGGAGTCCTATCATCGTTGCCTCAATGATGAGACCACCAAACACATCAGTGATCCCGAGGATTCACGCAAGCTGACGGACCTGATCTTGAGCGTTTGTGATCCCAAGCTGGGCCCTATCAAGCCTGCTTTTCAGGCAGAAAAAGTGCCCGATGTCATCTCCGAGCGCTACCTTCAGAGAAAGCGGTCGCAAGCAGCGCAGCAGGTGGTGCGTGTAGTGATGGGCGCCCATGCGCTTCGCTATCGCGAGTCACATCCCGAATAGGCTTTTAGGGTCATGACCCGTCCAGGGGCGGGTCATGACCATCGCCCCGGTAAACGTCCGAAAGCGCATCTACCGCTGGGCTCATTTCCTTGACGTTATTCTTTTCAATCCGTCCCGCGAGGGGCGTCCTTCATCGAGGTTTCTGATGTCCATCGACCCCCAAGTGGTTCCTGTTACGCTTGATTTGTTCCATCTGGTACTGGGTGCGCTGGTCGTGATCCTGTTTCTCCTGACGCTGGTTCTTGCGCTACTGCCTTTTCTTTCCGCGAAACAGAAAAAGTCGCCGGCTGACGTCTCTGGAGATGTGCCCGCGCCCCCGGCCTTGATGGAGTCCCAGCCGGCGGCAGCGCTCCAGTTGCTTGGGCTTTTGCAGCAGGAAGCCCGATTTATCGATTTCATCGAGGAGGATCTTCAGCACCATGCAGATGCAGATATTGGTGCCGCTGCTCGGGTCGTTCACGAGGGATGCCGTCGGGTGATCCAGCAACACTTAAAACTGGAGCCTGTCATGGTGGAGAGTGAAGGAACCCGGGTGACCCTCGAAAAGGGTTTCAATGCGGGTGAGATTCGCATCACCGGGAATATCGTGGGATCCCCTCCTTTTCAGGGAAGCCTGATTCACAAGGGATGGAAAGTGCGTGACATTCGTCTCCCACTGATGGCTGAGGGCCATGACCCTCACGTCTTGGCGCCCGCGGAGGTTGAACTTTGAGTCAGGCTGAATTTGCTGTCGGAATTGATCTAGGAACGACCAATAGTGTCCTCTCCTTTGTCCGTCTTGATGCGGCGGCAGGTGAGGGCGTGGCGGTTGAAGTTTTGCCCATTCCTCAGCTTGTCACCCCCGGAGCTATCGAAAGCCGGCCCCAGTTGCGTTCTTTCCTCTATCAGGCACACACAGATGAAATTCGATCCGAGGACGTTGCTTTACCTTGGCCCGGAGCGGATCGCAGTCTCGTGGGAGAAATTGCCCGTCACTTGGGCAGCAAGACCCCAATTCGACTGGTTGGGAGCGCTAAAAGCTGGCTCTCGCATGCGCAGGTTGACCGCAAAGCCCCTATTCTCCCCGTTCAGTCACCTCCTGAGGTTGCCCGCATTTCGCCGCTGGACGCATCCACCGCTTACCTACGACATTTGAAGAGTGCCTGGGACGCCCAATTCCCGGAAGCGCCTTTGGCTGACCAAGATCTCGTCATCACGGTTCCCGCATCCTTTGATCCTGGAGCCAGAGAGCTGACGGTGGAGGCGGCCCGAAGGGTGGGGCTGGGTCATGCCGTTTTGCTTGAGGAGCCACAGTCGGCGGTCTATAGCTGGATTCAGGCCTCAGGTGGCGAGTGGAGAAATCAGGTTTGTCCGGGTGAAACGATTCTGGTGGTCGATGTGGGCGGCGGAACCATCGATTTTTCCTTGATCGCCGTTTCAGAAGCGGAGGGTAGCCTGACACTGGAGCGTGTGGCCATTGGGGATCACATCCTTCTGGGTGGAGATAACATGGATTTGGCTTTGGCCTATGGCATACGCGCCAAGCTGGACCGGGAGGGAAAGCGGCTTGAGCCTTGGCAGTTGCAGTGCCTGACCCATGGTGCTCGTGATGCCAAGGAAAAATTGCTCGGTGATGCCTCACTGACTGATGTGGCGATTGCCGTTCCGAGCCGGGGTTCATCCCTGATCGGTGGAACGCTGAGAACCAATTTGACTCGAGATGAGGTTCTGGAAACGGTCGTAGATGGCTTCTTTCCGATGCTCTCTATCGAATCGCGACCCCAGCAAGCAGCCAGGGCCGGCTTGACGACACTTTCACTGCCTTACGCTCAAGACGCTCGAATTACTGCCCATCTGGCTGCATTTTTGAGTCGGCACATCGATGCCGCCCATCAAGCGTCAGATCTCGTTCATGAAGGCTCCAGCCGTTTCTTGCACCCTTCGGCCGTGCTTCTCAATGGTGGGGTATTTCGATCAAGCGAATTAGTGGATCGCCTTCTTGAAGTCATCAATCGCTGGCTTGAGGAGGACGGAGCATCGCCGGCGCGACTGCTTGAAGGCATTGATCTTGATCTCGCGGTGTCCCGCGGTGCGGCTTACTACGGTAACGTTCGCAAGGGTCCGGGCGTCCGCATTCGTGGTGGTACCGGGGCGGCTTACTATGTGGGTGTTGAAAGTTCGGTCCCTGCGGTTCCAGGCATTGCGCCTCCGCTTGAGGCCCTTTGTATTGCACCTTTCGGAATGGAGGAGGGCAGCGAGGCTGCGCTTCCACCTTACGAGTTTGGTCTGATCGTTGGAGAGCCGGTGCATTTTCGGTTTTTCTCCTCAAAGGTTCGGCGTCTTGATGAAGTCGGAACGCGACTGGACTGGTGGGCTGAGGATGAGCTTCAGGAGTTGGCGGCGATCGAAATCACGCTTCCGGCCGAACAATACCTTCAGGGGGAAGTGGTGCCGGTTGTTCTCGGGGCGAGAGTCACGGAAACCGGAACGCTCCAACTGGAAGCGGTTGCAAGGGATGGCGGCCAGCGTTGGAAGGTCGAGTTCGAAGTGCGTGAGCGAGAGGCTTCATCGACCGACATCATGGCGTCATAAGGCGAATGAGCACAGGCGCGTCCAAAACGCATCCTCAGTGGCTGGTCGGAATTGATCTAGGCACAAGCCACACGGTTGTCGCTGCGGCCTCACTTAAGCCTCAGGGAGAACCTGAAATCCAAGGATTCCAGGTACCTCAGCTTGTCGGCTTTGGAGAAGTGGGCGAAAGACCCTTGTTGCCTTCGGTGCAATATCAGGCGTCTTCGGATGAGGTCCCGCCGGGGGGCTGTGTCCTCCCCTGGGAAACCCAAGCGGAGAGGGACGTTCGATCCGATCTCCCGGTCGGAGGAGCCCTTGCGCGACAGTTGGGTGCGAAGTCTCCGGGGCGTCTGGTGTCCAGTGCGAAGAGCTGGCTTTCCCATCCCTCCGCGGACCGTACGGCTCCGATTCTCCCCTGGGGCGGTGTCGAAGGCGTCGACAAGATTTCTCCCGTCGAAGCTTCCGCAGGGTATCTCCGGCATGTCCGTAACGCCTGGAACGATCGCTATCCGAACGCTCGTCTTGAGCAGCAGGATCTCACCATTACTGTTCCAGCCTCATTCGATGAGGCGGCTCGAACACTCACTTGTGATGCGGCTAGAGCGGCCGGGTTTACCGATTTTCAGTTGCTGGAAGAACCGCAGGCTGTCTTCTACGACTGGCTTTGGCGCGAAAGACATCACATCGCTGATCAACTAAAAGGGATTCGTTTGGTGCTTGTGGTCGATTTGGGCGGTGGGACGCTGGATCTCACCCTCATTTCCGTCAAGGAAGGGGCAAGTGGTCCTGAATTCACACGAATCGCCGTGGGGCAGCACTTGATGCTTGGGGGTGACAATCTGGATCTCTCGCTGGCCCACTTGGCTGAGAGCAAATTGGCAAGCGCTGGGCAAGTCGTCAGTCCTCTTGAGTTCTCCCAGCTGGTCGAACAGTGTCGGCAAGCCAAGGAAGTTCTTCTCTCGAGCTCAGCTCCTGAGACTGTCAAGGTGACGTTGCTGGGTGGCGGTAGCCGTCTGATCGGGGGAGCCCGATCGATCGACTTTGAACGCCCGGAAGTTCAGAGCCTTCTGATGGATGGTTTTTTCCCATGGGTTGAGCTCGGTGAGCTCCCGGACCGCCGTCGAAGTGGTGTGGTTGAATATGGTCTGCCGTTTGTGCGTGATCCTGCGATCACGCGCCATATCTCAGCGTTTCTGACGGAACACCGTCATGTCATTGCTGAAGCGATGGGTCATGCCGAAACTCGGGCCATGGTGCCGGATGCGCTTCTCTTGAACGGAGGCGTCTTTAATAGTCCTCTTCTCAAACAAAGACTCATGTTGCAGTTCGAATCCTGGGGAGCTGACAGCATCCGATGCCTTGAAAATCCACATCCTGAAGAGTCTGTCGCCCATGGCGCTGTCGCTTCGGCGTGGGCGCGTCGAGGCAAATCGGTCAAGAAAATCACCAGTGGTGCCCCACGGAGTCTATTCCTGGTTCTTGAGAGGGAGCACGAGGCCAAATCCAAGGTTTGCTGCCTTCTCCCCCGGGGAACCGAAGAGGGTCAGAGCATCGTCTTAAGTGAACGACGATTCAAGCTGAAGGTTGGAGCAGCGGTGCAGTTTCATCTGGTTGCATCCCAGGATGACTATACGCCGCCACCGGGCACCTTGGCTGAGCTTGATGAGCTGGCATTCAAGGCGCTTCCCCCTTTGAGCCTCGTGATGGATGCGCGGGGCAGAAAGGAAGATGCGATTGAGGTCCAGTTGGTCGCGGCGCTCAGCCCGGTAGGAACACTGGATCTCCAATGTGTCGCCGTGGATGATCCTGATTTGTGGTGGAAAATTGAATTTGAATTGCGATCTCAGTCCAAAGTCTCCGTTGAGGGGATACAGCATGAACAACACCCTCATCTTGCTTCGGCGCGAGAATTGATCCTTGGCGTCTTTGGGCCCCGAAGCAAGTCCGTGGATCCAAAGGCGGTGAAGCGGCTTCGATCGGATCTGGAGCGTCTTTTAGGTCCCAAGGAAGATTGGGGGCTGGTGTTGTTGCGAGGACTCGCGGAAACCTTGGTTCAGGGCCTTTCAAATCGCAGGCGTTCACCGGATCATGAGCGAGTCTGGCTCAATCTGACCGGTTTTTGCCTTCGCCCCGGTTTTGGGCATCCTCTGGATGAGACGCTGGTGACGAAGGTTTTTGAGGTCTTTCCTCAGGCTCCGCAATTTAGCCAGGAATCGCAAGTCTGGTCGGAGTGGTGGACATTGTGGCGACGAGTCGCCGGGGGTCTGGATGACCTGCGTCAGAGTGCGGTTTTCGAGTCAGCACTTTCCTATCTGGAACCCTCGAGGCTTCGCCGGGCAAATCAGGCAGAACTCGCCAAAAAACGGGGACCTGAGGATCTTTTGCGTTTAGTGGCCAACCTTGAGCATCTCTCTGCCAAGGATAAACTCCGTATTGGCGGATGGCTGATGCCACGCATCGGAAAACCCGGAGATCAGCGCGTCCTTTGGTGGTCACTCGGTCGGCTTGGGGCGCGGAAGCCCTGGCACGGGTCATCTCACAACGTCATTCCCTCAGAAGCGGTTCAGAGTTGGCTGGATCGGATGATGGGTGAAGATTTTAAGAAGAACACGGATGCGGCGCTTTCAGCCGCCCTCATTGCTCGCTACACCGGGGATCGTCTTCTCGATATCGATGTCGCGACGCGTGATGCCGTGGTGAGTCTGCTTCAGGAAGCAAAACTACCTGAGAGCTGGGTTCATCTGGTCAGCGAGGTGTCGGACCTCAGTGATTCGGATGAACAGCGTGTTCTCGGTGAAACTCTGCCCCCGGGGTTAGTGTTAATCACTAGCTGATTTACGTTGGGGGCGCATAAACTAGCCCCACGAAGTTGTTCGAATACATGGCGAGGGCCTGTGAATGATGGAACGAAAAATCTTGATGACGATGATGGCCTTAGGGGTCGCGGGTTGCTCAACGTTGACACCGAATACACCCGTGGCAAAAACTGAACCCAAAGCGGTGGAAGCTCCTGAGAGCGAATCCATTGCCTGTGCCAATCAGGTCAAGGCGTTCTCTCAGACGCCCCAGGTCTCATCGGGCAAGTTTCAGAAACCGACCGTAGATCTTCTTTTCTGGTGCACCAAGGCAGCTGAAAAGGGGGATGCCCGTTCCCAGTGGGTCCTCGCCGGACTTTATGAGCGCGGCATAGGGGTAACTGCTAGTCAGAGCGAAGCCTTGCGGTGGTACAAGGCCTCTGCAACCCAGGGCAATGCCGATGCGCAGTTTAGGGTTGGACAAATCTATGGACGGGGTGAAGGGGTCGCTCAGGACCGCAATGAGGCTACCCGTTGGTATCTCAAGGCGGCGGAGCAGGGCCACATCGAAGCGGCCTACTATATGGGTTACCGTTATCAGCATGGGAAAGGTGCAACCCAGAATTTCCCCGAAGCCGTTCGCTGGTATTCCAAGGCGGCGGAGTTAGGCAATGCGCAGGCCATGCATGGTTTAGGGTCGCTCTATCTGCAGGGGCAAGGCGTGCCACAGAACCAGGTTGAAGCTTATAAGTGGTTCAATCTCGCCGCTGTTTCAGGGGATAAAGAATTCAGTCAGAGTCGAGATCGATTGGCGAAGAAGCTCAGTTCTGCCCAATTGGCGGAGGGTCAAAGGCTGGCCAGTGAATGGGCAAAGAAGCACCCGAAGAGCCCTGCCTGAGTTCCTTGGTCAAGCTTCAATAAAGTCCTGAGATCGTCCAAGCCAGCGCTGAATCAACTGGTCAACGATCTCAGGGTAGCCTTGATTGAGTTCGTTAGCCTGATGGTGCACCTGGTCAACCAGATGTCCATCCTCCACCAGATCAGCAATCCTGAAATTGAGTTGGCCGGTCTGGCGTGTGCCAAGGAGTTCTCCGGGCCCCCGTATTTCCAGATCCTTTTCGGCGATGATAAAACCGTCATCCGTCTCCCGAAGAATGGCGAGCCGTTCGCGTGCAATCTTGCCCAGTGGGGATTGATAGACCAGGACGCAATGGGCTTCGCCTGGACCTCTGCCAACACGCCCCCGGAGCTGGTGCAGCTGAGCTAGCCCCAGACGCTCGGCATTCTCAATGACCATGAGCCCGGCATTGGGAACATCAACGCCGACCTCAATGACGGTCGTTGCGACCAGAAGATCAATCTCACCTTGTTTGAATGCCTGCATGATGGCCTCTTTGTCACGAGGCTTGAGCCGGCCATGGACCAGCGCCATGCGGATGTCGGGAAGCAATTCCTTGAGAGTGGCGGCGGCGCTTTCGGCGGCCTCCGCCTGAAGCATTTCCGACTCCTCAATCAGGGTACATACCCAATAGGCCTGTCGGCCCTTTCGGACCCATTCCTCGATGCGGGCAATGATCTCTGATTTGCGGCCTTGTGGCAGAACCGCCGTCTTTACCGGTGTTCGACCAGGTGGGCGCTCATCGATGATGGAAAGATCGAGATCTGCATAACCGGTCATGGCCAGTGTTCTTGGGATCGGTGTCGCGGTCATGATCATTTGATGGGGGACCATGCCATTTTGAATCCCCTTCTTCCTGAGTGCCAGACGTTGGTGGACGCCAAAGCGATGTTGCTCATCGATGATGATGAGGCCGAGGCGCGCGAAGTCGATATCGTCCTGAAAAAGAGCATGAGTCCCGATCGCGAGTCCGGTTTTGCCGCCCGCCAGATCCGCCAGCGCGGTATTGCGCTCGTCCTTTTTGAGTCGGCCGGAAATAAAGCTCACCTTGACGCCAAGGGGTTCAAGCCAATGGGTGAAACTTCGGGCATGTTGGTCAGCTAGAAGGTCTGTGGGTGCCATCACGGCGACTTGGTATCCAGAAGCCAATGCAGCCAGAGCGGCCAAAGCCGCGACCACCGTTTTCCCACAACCCACATCCCCCTGGACCAGACGCATCATCGGTGTTGAACGTTCCAGATCCGAAAGAATTTCCGTGACCACTCGCTCTTGTGCGAGGGTCAGCTTAAAAGGGAGGGCGCTAAGAAATGAGGATCGAACGGCGGGGGGGAGCTTGAGCTCGGGGGCCATCTGATGGCGAACCCGGCTTCTGTAACGGCTCAGGCTGAGGTGATGCGCCAAGAGCTCCTCATAGGCGAGGCGACGACGGGCGTTTTCCAGTGACTGGCTTCCAAGACCAAGACCTGGAGCAGGACGATGAAGCGCAATGAGGGCATCCTTCAGCGAGGGACCCAGGGGGAATGGGGGAGGGTGGCCCTCCAGCAGATCATGAAGCCCGTCAATCTGTTCGAGAGCCTGGCTGACGAGTTGACGTAAGGTTTTTTGATGGACGCCTTCGGTCACGGGATAAACCGGCGTTAGGCAGGCTTCAGGTGATGAAAGACCCTCTTCATGGGGAAATTCATAGTCAGGGTGGCTGACCTCAAGTCCCTGAAATCCGAAGCGGACCTCACCAAAGCATCGCAATCGTCGCCCGGGGGTGAACTGTAGTTCTTGATGTCGTGTGAAATGGAAAAACCGCAGAGTCAGCAGACCACTGGGATCCTGGATGCGAACCAGATAACTGCGGCGAGCGCCCTGACGAATTTCAACGCTAAGAATATCGCCTTCGACGAGGACGGTTTCACCAGGTCGTGCCTGAGCAATCGGCGTCAGCCTGGTTCGATCTTCATAGCGAAGTGGCAGGTGAAAAAGAAGGTCCTGAACAGAGAGAAGATCGATCCGCTCCAGTTTTTGAGCGGTTTTAGCCCCTACCCCACGAAGCGAGGCGATCGATCGACCATGAAGAGGCGTCGAAATAGTCAGGGCTAAGGAGAAAGATCAGCCGGCGAGAACCAGAACAGCATCCATCTCGACTTCTGCGCCTCGAGGGAGGGCAGCAACGCCAATGGCAGCCCGGGCAGGATAGGGTTGGCTGAAGTAGGTGCTCATGATCTGGTTGACCTTGGCAAAATGGCCAAGATCGGTCAGGAAGACGTTGAGCTTAACCACATCATCCAAGGAGCCACCGGCGGCTATTGCCACTGCGCTGAGGTTTTCAAAGACCCGATGAATCTGGTCATCAATCGGACCTTCAACCAAGGCCATGGTCTTGGGGTCCAAGGGGATCTGGCCTGAAAGGTACACCGTATTGCCGGTCTGGATGGCTTGCGAATAGGTGCCGATGGCTTCCGGGGCGAGGTCGGTGTGAATGGCCTTCTTACTCATGGGTGCTCTTTTTGCGGAGTTCGGATTTAACGCGGGAAATCTTAAGAACAATCGAGAGTTTGCGAAGTTCCTTGACGACCTGCGCGAGATGGTTTCGGTCTCTGACCATCAGTGTAATGTAGTCAATCGACAACTGGCTGTCCTGATTGACGATTTGCACATTCTCGATGTTCGCACGCATCCTTGAAATCGTCGCAGCCACCTTGGCCAGGGTTCCCACCTGATTCATGAGTTCGATGCGGATCAAGGCGGGGAATTCGCCGCGGGCTTGCTTGTCCCACTGGACATCAACCCAGTTTCCATGGCGCTTGCGCAACTCTTCGATGTTATTGCATTCAGTGAGATGGACGACGATGCCCTTGCCTGGATTGAAAAATCCGATGATGGGATCGCCGGGGATCGGTCGGCAGCATTTGGCGAGCTTCACCACCATGCCCTCGGTCCCACGAATAATAAGGGGTGTCAGTGAGGGGTGCTTTTCGGATGGAGGGCTTCCAATTTGTTTGGGACCCAGATCGACCAGCTGTCTTGCCACCAACATAGGGAGACGATTGCCGAGACCCAAGTCTTCAAGAAGCGCATCCCGATTGGGGATATCGAGTCGTTGAAGGAGTTTTCCGATTTGATCCTCGGGAATGCTCTCGTACTGATAACCCAGGGTTTCGAGCTCTTTTTCTAACAGCCGCTGTCCAAGCGCAATGCCTTCCTGCATTTTAAAGTTGCGCAGGTGGTTCCTGATGGCAGCCCGCGCTTTTGCCGTGACAACAAAGCTGAGCCACAGCGGATTGGGTCTTGCCCACGGAGCGGTGATGATCTCGACCGTCTGGCCGTTTTGAAGAATGGTCTGGAGTGGAGCGAGCTGACGGTCGACTCGGGCAGAAACACAAGTGTTCCCGACATGGGTATGGACGGCGTAGGCAAAGTCAACAATGGTGGCCTGACGCGGGAGCTTGATGATCTGGCCCCGAGGGGTAAACACATACACTTCACGCTGGAACAGGTCGACCTTGAGGTTGTCGAGGAATTCAAGGGAGTCCCCGGCACTTTGCTGAATTTCCAGGAGGTCTTGGAGCCATTCGTGCGCTCGGGCCTGACTCTGTGCCTCGGCGTCCTTTTCATCGCTTTTGTAAAGCCAGTGCGCGGCGATGCCCGCTTCTGCGAGCTGATGCATTGCGCGGGTGCGGATCTGAATTTCGATCGGCTGGCCAAAAGGGCCTGCCAGAACCGTATGAAGTGACTGATAGCCATTCGCTTTGGGAACGGCGATGTAATCCTTGAAACGGCCCGGGACCGGTTTGTAGAGATTATGAACAACCCCGAGGGTTCGATAGCAGTCGTCGATGTTTTCCACGCTGATGCGGAAGGCATAGACATCGAAGACCTCCGCAAAAGGTCTGCGTTTTCGCACCATTTTCTGGTAGATACTGAAAAGGTGCTTTTCCCTACCGATGACTTCGATGTTTGCTAAGCCCGCGTCATCGAGCCGCTTCTTGATGGAATTCTCGATGCTGGAGACGACTTCTTTTCGGTTGCCTCTGGCCTTCTTGACAGACTGAGCGAGGACCTTTGCCCTGAGCGGGTACATGGCGGCAAAGCCGAGATCTTCGAGCTCAAGCCGTAACTGATGCATCCCGAGTCGATTGGCGATAGGCGCGTAAATGTCCAGCGTTTCCGCTGCAATTCGACGGCGCTTGTGACTCGCCATGGTCTCGAGCGTCCGCATATTGTGAAGACGGTCAGCCAGCTTGACCATGATCACCCGAAGATCCTTGACCATGGCCAGGAACATTTTCCTGACGTTCTGAGCTTGGGTTTCTGCGCGGGATTTGCTGTCGATACGGCCCAGCTTGGTGACGCCGTCAACCAATTCAGCCACTTCCTCGCCGAATTGCTCAATGAGTTCGGACTTGGTGACCGGGGTATCCTCGATCACATCGTGCATGATGGCCGCCATGATTCCGCGCATGTCCATGCGCATGTCAGCTAGGATCAGCGCAACGGATAGGGGATGGCAGATATAGGGTTCCCCGGTGAGCCGGGTTTGTCCCTCATGGGCTCGATTGGCAAGTTCGTAAGCCCTGACGACCTCAGCGACCTGCTCGGGTTCCAGATAGCTGGAAAGCGCCGTGCACAGTCGCCGGATCAGCTTTTCCTGGGGTTCTTCGATTTCTTCACGAGCCGCGAGCATGTCTTTAGTTGAATGTCATGGTGCGGTTGAGCTCGGATACCCAGAGGGAGAATTAGTCGAAGTCCTCGTCGTCGAGGTCCGGACCCGGTGTAGGGAAGGGTGGCCGGGAGAGAGTAAAGCGGTCCTGCTTTACGGGAACACTAAGGTAATCTCGTGTAATGTCACCCGAAGCGATTTCGCGTAAAGCGACCACGGTCGGTTTGTCATTCTCCCAAGCTACCTTGGAATCTTCGGGGTGGATGGTGAGCTGGCGCGCACGCTTTGCGGCGACTAAAACCAGCTGGAAACGGTTGTCTACATTATCGAGACAATCTTCGACGGTCACTCTTGCCATGAATTTGAATACTCTCAATCAGTAACTTGCTTTAGCTTGGTTTTTACCCCAAACGTCAGGATTTGTATAGACCAAAAAGCACGCAGGCCCTCACTCAATGGGGCCTACGCGCTGGTTTAGGGACTTACTTGTTGCGGCTTTCAAGCATGGCAACGGCCGGCAGTTTCTTGCCTTCCAGGAACTCAAGGAAAGCACCGCCACCGGTCGAGGTGTAAGAAACATCCTTTTCGATGCCGTACTTCTCGATGGCTGCGAGGGTATCGCCGCCACCGGCGATGGAGAATCCCTTGCCGGTCGCCACGGCTTTAGCAACTTCCTGCGTGCCATGGCTGAATTGTTCGATTTCGAATACACCAACGGGGCCATTCCAGACGATGGTGCCAGCTGACTGAATGATTTCAGCATAACGAGCCGCAGTGTCTGGTCCGATATCGAGAATCAGGTCGTCATCGCTGACATCCTGTACTTTCTTGATGGTCGCGGCAGCTGATTCTGAAAACTCTTTGGAGGTCACGACATCGGTCGGGACGGGAATCTCACCGCCGCGCGACTTTGCTTTTTCCATCAGGCGTTGGGCTTCCGGGATCAAGTCGGCTTCATACAGTGATTTCCCGACGGGGTATCCCGCTGCAGCGATGAAGGTGTTGGCAATGCCGCCGCCGACGATCAGCTGGTCACACAAATTTGACAGGGATTCCAGAACTTCAAGCTTTCCAGAAACCTTGGATCCACCGACGATCGCCAGCAGGGGACGTTCCGGGCTCTTCAGTGCCTTGCCCAGAGCATCCAGTTCTGCAGCCAGAAGGAGACCTGCACAGGCCACCGGCGCGTGAACGCCCACACCGTGAGTCGAGGCTTCGGCCCGGTGCGCTGTTCCAAAGGCATCCATCACGTAGACATCGCAGAGTCCGGCCATGCGCTTGGCCAGATCTTCATTGTCTTTCTTTTCGCCCTTGTTGAAACGGACGTTTTCGCAAAGGATGACCTCACCGTTGGCGCTGTCCACACCATCCAGCCAATCCTTGGCGAGCGTGACGGGCCTGCCCAAAAGGGCGCTCAGGCGATCCGCTACCGGCTTCATGGAGGATTCCTCTGCAAACTCACCTTCGGTCGGACGTCCCAGATGAGACATGACCATGATGCGGCTCGCACCGGCCTTCAGGCAGTGCTCGATCGTCGGGACGCTGGCGCGGATGCGCGTCTCGCTGGTTACTTTTCCGTCCTTGACGGGCACATTGAGATCCGCACGGATCAGAACACGCTTTCCGGTCAGATCAAGTTCGGTCAGTCTCTTGAAACTCATGTGAAGATTCCTGCTGGTTGGATGTAACTGAATGAAGTCAGGGTGGATTATTCGGGGGAGCGCCATTTGATGGAGCAGCCCATGCTGGCCGTTTGTTCCGAGGGGCCAGAGCCTGTCTCAGCGATCATTCGCATGGCCTCGAAGAGGTCGCGGCGGACCTCTGGGCCTGCGGCGTGGCGGCCACTCTCATCAATTCTTCCGCGGTATTGAAGTCCAAGGTCGCGGTTGTAGCCGAAGAAATCAGGTGTGCAGACCGCCCCATAGGCTTTTGCGATCGACTGGGTTTCATCGAGGAGATACGGAAACGGGTAGCCGAACTCATCGGAGATCCGTTTCATGTTTTCAAAGCTGTCTTCCGGATATTCGCGAGGATCGTTGGACATGATGGCGACACTGCCAATGCCCAGAGTCAGGAGCTCCGCAGTGTCGCGTACTAGACGATCCTGAATGGCTTTGACATAGGGGCAATGGTTGCAGATGAACATGACCAGAAGCCCGTTAGGCCCCCGACAGTCCTCAAGTGACCAAATTCGACCGTCGACTCCGGGAAGCGAGAAGTCGGGTGCGGGAATGCCGAAGTTACAGAGGGGTGTATGGATCAGAGCCATCGAGGGATTCCTTAATCAGCCGGGTATTCTAGCAAAACTGGCACTCCATGGCCCGCGCGACGGGGCCTGGCGCCCTGGTCAGCGTCCTACCGGATCTTCATGCGCCAGAGGATCCAGGTCACGATACTCAATGCCAGAAATCCGGGGAAGGCCACCGAGAAGAGAGGGTTCATTTCATAAACGAGTCCCAAGTGGCCAAACATCTTGTCAAAAAGATGGAAACCGAGGCCAATGACGACACCCGCGACTATGCGTTGTCCTGTTCCGACCTCGCGTCGCACGGTCATGACGAATGGCACAGCAACCATGAGCATGATCAGGGTGACCAGGGGGTTCATGATGCGCCCCCAGAAAGCCTGCTCTACGATCTGTGAGGCCTGTCCGTTTTCCTTCAGGTACTCCATGTAGTGGAGTAGTTCAACGACGGAGAGGTTCTCAGGGCGGATGACAAAGGCATTGAGCAGGTCGGGTGCCAGAACCGATGACCAGTCCGTATCGTCCTGATGTTCGGTTACGGTCTTGTTGTCTTGAAAATAGGTGGTGCTGATGTTCTTGAGCCGCCATTGCAGTCCGGTGTGAACTGCCTCCTTCGCGTGCGTTGCCTTAAGGAGATCCCGGGACTCTCCAACGTCGTAGATGTTGATCTTGCCCAAGGTCTGCCGCTCATAGATCGAGCGGATGTTGATAAACACATTGCGATCGCGCACCCAGAATCCATATTTGGAGCGGGAGGTCACCTGATCCGTTTGGGCGATGGATTTGAGATTCTGTGCGGCACGCTCAGAGGGCGGGGCGATGAGCTCCCCGACCAGAATGGACAACACAAGCAGGACCACCCCGCCCAGAAGGACGGCACTAATGATTCGAATACG
>Ga0207958_1000073_pt1 | contig 34501 bp, 30 predicted proteins | sample CryBogCBH27Jul07_FD_184606 | JGI IMG/M metagenome (GOLD analysis project Ga0207958, IMG submission 184606) | Freshwater microbial communities from Crystal Bog, Wisconsin, USA - CBH27Jul07 (SPAdes) (version 2) | ecosystem: Environmental > Aquatic > Freshwater > Lake | place: Crystal Bog... | reverse complement strand
ATCTTCGGGAGTGCTCCAAGTTTGACCATCGACACCAGGCGTCTTTCGACCTTGGTTCTCGGTCACCCGCTTAACTGCCAACGCTTTGGCACTAGTTGAGCGCGTGAGTAGCATCTGCAGAGTTCTGACTTTTCGCCAGTGCCCTGCCTTTGCCGCTTTCGTGATGCGGGTCTGTAACTTACCAACTATTCGATAGGCATCTGACCACGGAATACTGTGCCAGTCCGACCAAATAGTGGAAGCGACATCACCGCCATAGGAAGTGTCCATATCTGCCTCCAAAGTGGAGCGGGTGATGGGAATCGAACCCACACTAAAGGCTTGGGAAGTCTCCGTTCTACCATTGAACTACACCCGCCAGATCCTTCGGCGATGGACATTTATAGACCCCAGGGAGGGGACTACATAATAGCCATCCCCTCAGGGCTTAGTCAAAGACCTATCTCACGACAGGCCACCACGTGGAAGTCAGCACCCTTTCGGGTCAGGGCGATCTTTTCATCCCCTATCCCCGCCATTACAGCAAGGCATTCGCTTTCTCCACGATCCTTTACCTCCTAGGGTATAAGGATCTCTCGCGAGATCCCGCGTCAGATCGCATTTTTGTGATCTGACACCCAGTGAGGCTTACCACGTTCCGTACAAACAGCAGATTGAGTTAGGTCTAACCTTTTCGCCGGTAGGACTATGTCAGCGTGTGTTGACCAACCAACAACACATCCCCCTACATCCCTTTTGGGCAGAGCCTATCAGTCGCTTTGGCTCTATCAGGTTCACGACAATTAAGGTGATTCGTTAACTGACCATATCAACCAGCCTAGCGCCTCAACCGGAATGCGACTTCCAGCATCGTTCCCGATCCCTCACAGGTTCGGAAACACCCTTATGGGTGGCTACGTTGTCGGTATGCTTAGCACCGGATCGTTACCAATCCCGCACCATACCTAGGCTACTGATGGCTGAACATCAGGTACAATCTGACCGGATGGTCTGTTGTACAACTGTGTGTACGGCATTCGCCGTTTTCGATGGGGGTATGCACGCCATAGGGAACGCATATCCATTCAGAGGCTGTTTGTCTCGTTATCAGAAGTCCGTTACGAGATGGCCAGCTACCATCGCGACTCGTGTCGCACGGTTGGGAACCTGAAGTTCTACCATTGAACTACACCCGCCAAATCCCTTGGCGATGGACACATTTCTCCCCCGAGGGGAGGAATAACATCCATCCCCTCGGGGGTTTAAGTCAAAGACCTATCTTGCGACAGGCCACCACGTGGAAGTCTGCACCCTTTCGGGTCGGGGCGATCGTTTCATCCCCTATCCCTGCCATTACAGCAAGGCATTCGCTTTCTCCACGATCCTTTACCCACTCGAGCATGAGTCCCTCTTGCGAGTGACCTCGTCCCAGGTACTCCACAAGCTGTGGAGGCATCAGGACGCCCGATTGGGCTTACCACGTTCCGTCACAGTAGCAGGATTCAGGAAGACTCCGCCTTTCCGCCGGTGGTTCTGTGTCAGCGTGCCCCTACCAAGCAGAGGAACAACCAACCACATCCCTTTTGGGCCAAGCCTGTCAGTCGTTTTGGCTTGTTCAAGCTTAACGACGGGTTAGACAGCGGTTCGAATCTTCTAGTCTTCTGATCCAGCCTAGCGTCTCAACCGGGTTACGACTCCCAGCATCACACCAGACCCCTCGCGGGGTCCAGCATACCCCTTGAGGTGACTACATTGTCAGTACGCTCAGCACGAGACCGTTACCAGTCTCGCACCGTACCTAGGCTACCGGTGGCTGAACACCGGGTTCTGTCGATTCGATCCCGTAAATATTGGAGATCAAGTCGCAGAACAACTACAAATGACGGCTTACGCCGTCTATCATGTGACCAAGTATTGCTACCGGGCCCATTAAAGAGATCAGCCTAAAGGGGCTGATCGGTTCGTAAGCTATTTTTCTCACTATCAGGGTATAGACCACAAGGTTGTGAGAAGGCTAGCTACCTCCGCGACTATCGTGTCGCACGCTTGGGAAGCCGGAGTTCTACCATTGAACTACACCCGCCTCATGCAATTTTTCCCCCCGCTATCCCAACGGAAGGTGGGATTCATTATCCACAGCGCTGCCTGGCAAGTCAAAATCCATTCGCCCCGAAATCAGAGCACATAATGACCATTTCGATCACCGATTTTCCGTCCAAAGACCTGTTCTCGCGTGCCACAGGTCGACCGTTAACAACGGTCCTGGGATTTTTCACCCTCTGGACTACGATCGGCTTGACCGGCTGTGCGCCCCCCATCGGGGTCACTCGGGTCAGCCCTGAACAGGCCTACCAGATTGCAACACGGAGTCCTCTCTCAGGCGAAGAAAACAGCAATGCGGCCATGACAGTGATTCAGCGGTTTGATCTTGCTGATCTGTATCAGCGCGATCCCGGAGCCGCGCTTCATCAGCTTCACCAGCATGCGCTAAAAGATGAACGCAGAGACCTTCTTTTTGCCCTGGCGGAACTCAACTACAGTTGGGCAAAAACACTCCCCCCCAAAGCAGATGGCAAATCGGGTAAACCCAGCGCGGCTGATGTTTATCTTCAAAGCGCTGTCTACGCTTATCTCTACTTACTGGGGGATGGCAAGGAACCGCTTCCGAGCGCATATGACAATCGTTTTCGTGAAGCTTGCGAGCTCTACAACCGGGGACTGGATCAAGCCTTTAGATCGCCTTCCAATGTCGCCCTCGACTTTGCCGATAGAACGCGAATCCTTCCGGAATTTAAGCTTCCGATCGACGTTCAGACGGATGAATTGCGCTGGCATCTGGAAGATTTCGAACGACTTGAGCCAACGGATGCCTATGACGTTTTTGGCTTTACCAGCCACAACCGAACGGCCGGACTGGGGACGCCCATTCTGGGCGTGACCAAAAAATCATCCAAGGCACCCAATGGCGGGGTACTTCCGATTACGGCCTTTCTTCAGGTCAAGGGCAATCTCAACAGCCTTTCCCAGGGCAAAGCAGAAAGCACGCTGGACCTGATTTCAAGCTATGACGACATCGATGTGGTCGTCAATGGCAAGACCGTGCCCTTGCAAACGGATTCAACAACTCCTCTGGCTTATCGGCTCAATGACAAGGAGCTCTGGCATGCCGGTTTGAAGCGTTTCATTTTTGGTGAGGACATCGAACGGCACATTCTCTTCATTCAGGCCTATCAACCAGGCCGAATTCCTGTTGTTCTCGTTCATGGAACCGGAAGCAGCCCCGTCTGGTGGGCCGAAATGGTCAACACCTTGCGGGCGGATCCCCTGATCAGGGCTAAATATCAGTTCTGGTTTTACGAATACACCAGCAGTCGCCCGGTTCCGGCATCAGCCGCAGACCTCAGGGAAACACTGACCAGCATGGTCCATCAACTGGATCCTGAGAATAAGGATCCTGCGATGCAGCAAATGGTCGTCATTGGACACAGTCAAGGTGGACTCCTGACGCACATGACCGCCATCGATACCGGGGATCAGCTCTGGCGCTCGATGAGTGATATCCCCTTTGCCAACTTCAAGGCAGACCCTCTGATCAAAGAGGGCTTCCAACGGGCCCTCTTCTTCAACCATCTGCCGTTCGTCAAACGCGTTGTGTTCATTTCGACACCGCATCGGGGCAGCTTCCTGACCGAGGACTGGGTCCGTAAGCTCACCCGAGCTGTGGTGGGCACACCCGCAAAATTCATATCCAATATCAGCAGTAAATGGCATGACATTTCAGCCCAACTTAAACTGCCCCCGGAGCTGAAGGACGAAATGCCCACGGCGGTGGATGGCATGAGCTCCAAGAGTCCGGTCATGGCCAAAGTTGCAGAACTCCCCTTGGCCCCAGGAATTACAGCCAACTCGATCATTCCGGTTCTTCCAAACATGGATATCAAAACCGGCAATGACGGCGTGGTTGAATACAAGAGTGCTCATATCGGGGGGGTCGAGTCAGAATTCATCGTCCGAACCGACCACAGTGCACAAGGGCACCCCTTGGCCATTGACGAGGTCCGGCGGATCCTCCACCGCCACTGCGACGGTATACCGAATCTCTGTGCTCTCAACCCGGATGAACTGGCACAGTCAGCGCATTGATGAATCTCCCCAGGATTTCAGGCGATCCCGCTAGGAGCCTTGGGGGTTTCGAACAACCACTGATCCTGCCAACCGGTCATGGAACCCCTGCTTGCGGGGGTCCGCCATAATCCAAAGAAAGCCCAGTCCCAAGGGAAGCGTGGATAAAAAGTAGCCCAGATAACGAATCAACTCCTGTTTTCGGCTCAGTGGCTGCAGCGTTTCGGCATCAACGATCCGAAGGCCTAGGGCTAGTTTTCCCAAGGTCCCCTGCTTTCGATCCCAAAGGACTAGAACGCCAAGCATCGGAAGGACCCAGCTGATGATGAAATCAGCAGGTCCCATGATGAGATGTGGGTCGGTCAGGAGCTCATCCCCATAAAAATAATAGAGCGCAGGTATCATCCAAGCCGCCATCAAGACCCCATCAATGAGGTTGGCCAATAGTCTTTGCCAAAACCCCGCATACGCCACGGCACGTCTTTCGCCCTCAGCCACTGGTTTCTTTACGTTTTCTTTTTCAAACAATCCAGCCCCCTTCCTGTGCGTTGTTGCACCGATATTGACAAGTCAAGGCTCCTTCTCACTGTTGAAGACCCCGAATCATCGCTCTGCGTGGGGCAATTCCTTGGTGCCGGATGGCCCCACTTTTGCATAACGGTAGTATGCCATCTGGCGTCGAAAGAGCCCCATGATGAATTTACAAAGAACGATCCAAAGCTCATGGCATGTCGGGGATGACAAAATCCCGACGCGCGACAGCAAAATATTGCGCTCGTCCCACATGATCGAGGAGTCTGCTCTGATCCATCGAGGTGATCTTCCCGGTGTCGATGCCTTCCTTTCTGAATATCAAAATCCTGCATGGATCTTGGACTTGAATACTGCCAACCTTGGAGTCTCTCGAGACCTATTCCTAAGCCGTCGTCAAGAATCAGGCGCTCGTTTCGACGAGGTCGACCGGTCGGAACTTAGTTGAGATCACCCGCGATGGACACGCAACCAATCATCCGTTTTCTGGCATCGATTTTTGGTCGTAATGATCTTAATGCGCCTTCAGAAGCCGATGCTCAGCTCCTTAACCATTACTTTGAGCAGGTCGATCAGATCATCCTGGCCCGTCAGGATTTTTTGACCGGGCTTCTCCCCGCCAGCACGGCGATCACCAATCACGGTGACTATACGGATGCCTGGGTGCGAGACAACGTTTACAGCATCATGGCCGCCTGGGGACTGGCCTTGGCCTACGACCGCAATGGTTCCTCCCCCGAAAGGGTCTATCTGCTCGAGCAATCGGTGATCAAACTCATGCGTGGCCTTCTGATGGCCATGATGCGGCAATCCTCCAAGGTTGAACGATTCAAGCATACCCAGAACCCGATTGACTCCCTTCATGCCAAGTACGGCACCCGAGACGGCCAGGCCGTCGTTGCGGATGATGCATGGGGGCATCTACAACTTGATGCAACCTCCCTCTTCCTCCTCACGCTGGCCCAGATGATCCGTTCAGGACTTCCGATTATCGGAACGCTGGATGAAGTGAACTTCATTCAGAACCTGGTGCATTACATCAGCCGAAGTTACCGAACCCCCGACTATGGCATTTGGGAACGGGGGCATAAGCTGAACCATGGCGAACCGGAACTCAATGCCAGCTCCATCGGCATGGCACTCGCCGCGCTTGAAGCGATGGATGGCCTTAACCTGTTTGGTTCGAATGGGGGGCAATCCTCTCTGGTTCACGTTGTCGCCGACGATATTGCCCGGACCCGAATCGCACTTTCAGCTCTTTTGCCCCGCGAATCCATTTCGAAAGAGGTCGATGCCGCCCTTTTCAGCATTACCGGATTTCCCGCATTCGCTGTTTCCGATCCGGTTCTGAAGGAGAAAACGACCCGCCGCAGTATCGAGAAACTCGAGGGCCGTTATGGGTGCAAGCGGTTTCTTCTCGATGGCCACCAAACACTCATCGAGGACCCTCATCGTCTGCATTACGAGCCTCACGAACTCAAGGCCTTTGCCTACATCGAATGTGAGTGGCCCCTGTTCTTCTGTTATCAGTTTCTGAACCATCTCTTTGATCGAAATCTCGAAGCTGCAGCTGATTACCGATCCCGTCTTGAGTCTATCGCGGTGGAACGTGATGGAAAAAGGCTCATTCCGGAACTTTATTACGTCGAAACGGAACACCTTGACGCCGAGCGAATGCAGCCGGGCAGCCAGCCCCGGCTCCCCAACGACAATATTCCCCTGGTTTGGGCGCAAAGTCTCTTCATCCTCGGCTGCATGATCTCTGACGGACTCATCAGTCCATCTGACGTTGATCCTTTGGGTCGCCACCAACCCGGGAGCGCTGCAGGGCGCACCAGAGTTCAGGTTGCTCTGCTTGCAGAGTCCGAAGAAGTGAAGCAGACCCTGAAACAAGCGCGGCTTCAAGCCGCTACACGGCAGGATGTCCTGCCACTGGAAATTCGGAGCGCCAATGAACTATCGGTCGCTTATAGTCAGGTGGGTCGTAACGATCGGATGGGCCTGAGTGGTCGCCCGCTCCGCCAGATCAGATCACTCTCGACCGCTCGCCTCTATGTTCTGGGCGACCATCCGGTGGTCTTTATTCCACAGTTTCTGAATCAGAGTGGCTTCTACCTCGCCATGGATAACCCACTTCTGGTCGAACGCATCAAGGCGGAACTTCGCTATATCAGCGACCACTGGCCGACCCCTCAGGTCCAACCCCTTCTTCTCATCGACCTTCACGTCAACATGCTCGACGGACCGGATGCGAACTTATTGCTCGGTTTTCTCTCAGACCTTGCGGCCGAAAAAGATCCGGGTTTGCCAGCAAGGCTGATACACCTATCCGAATTTGCTGAAGACACCGCGTTTGAACGCATCGGAAAGCTTCATGATTTCCAGCTGTCAGATAGCAGCCTTTGCGACACCCTCAAGATGGGATCGCCAGGCCAATTCACTCAGGGGATACTCGAGTTTGGTGAGGCCGCACGGGGAGATTCTGATGGAACGCCATGGGACATGTTGGAAAACCATGAACTCATCGCGCGCCTAAATCAGACACGATCCGCTTCAATATGGCTCGACATCCTGCGGATATTGTATGAACGCGAAGTCGGATCTTCAGAGTCCCTGCCTTTCTCCCTAAGTGAGGCACTGGAAGACCTTTATGTTCAGGCAGGCAACCATCACGACTGGCGATTGATTCGCGTGACTGCAGCGCTGCTGGGCAAATACGACATTAATCTTGAACAGGCTGCGACAGAAATTCTCGTGCGTCAGCATGGGTTGACCGTGGGTAAATCTTACAGTGGCAAGGCGACATTCAGGCGTCCTGCGGATTCATCTGAATTGCTTGAAGCCATTCGAAACTTCAATCCTGGAAATCCCAGCCTTCAAATTCTGATTCAGGAATTGATCATTGCGCTCGGACTGTTGATCAAGCAGGAACCTGCATTATTTTCAGACCTGAACACCATTCGCGTCGGCCATATCCTTGATGTGATCATTGCGCGTGAAAAACGAACTACCGGAGGCTCCCTTGACCAGGCATTCGAACGAATATTAGGTTTTGCGCCCCATCGCCTCTCCATGGCGCTTCGGGACACCTTAAAAGATTACGCAAAAAGCGAAACGGCGCTCGAAAATGCGGAAAGTTTATCGGCCAAATCAGAGCCCACTCCCGGGTGGCTCGACGATGTCCTCATCAACACTGAGGAGCGGGAAGCGGCGGGTGAATACTGGTTCCATTGGCGCGAACAGCAAGGCAGCGTAGGGCGAGAAGATAATGCCTTTTTTGAGGGCATCTATGCCCTACTGGGTCACTGTGAAGGTCTGATGATCGGCGGCAAGTACAACCCGCACCGTCGGATCGACAGTCAAGATGTCCGATCACACATGACCGCGGGCGAACAAACCTTCAAATTACGGATAACCCATCTTCTGGATCGCATCCAAGCGCCCGAATATCGTGAACTGACCGTCGAGGCTCTTAAGGTCCTGAGCGAATTGGTCAGAACCCATCCCGAAATCCATTTTGGCGATACCTTGGTCACCGATATCCTGATAGGTCATGCCGTCAGAATCCACTGGTGCCAGAGCCATCCAGGGGCCGAGGTCAGTTATGAGGAGGAAGTATCACAAGCATGGAGCACCTTCCTCAGACAACCGCCCTCAGTGATTGCAGAGTCAATCGTTGGTGCCCTCTCCCATCTGAGCGCCGAAACTCGATCTGAATTCTGACCTTAGTTCAGGCCGCACCGGCAACAGCCTCTTGGGCCAAGGTCGTCACTGCCGCATAGTCACCTGCCCTGACCTTGTCGGCCGGAGCAAGCCAGGAGCCACCGACACAGGAGACATTCTTAAGAGCAAGATAGTCTCGATAATTGGATGGCGTAATTCCTCCCGTCGGACAAAACTGTACCTGTGGAATCGGTCCTGCGATGGCTTTGAGCATCGGGATACCCCCAGCGGCCTCCGCCGGAAAAAACTTGAAAGCATCAAGACCGGACTCCATGCCGAGCATCAATTCGGAGATGGTGGCAATCCCAGGAATCAGGGGAATTCCCTCATCCTGGGCCACTTTCAACAAGCTGGGAGTCAATCCAGGGCTGATCACGAAACGTGAACCGGCTTCGCGACAGGCTCTAAACTGATCGGGTGTCAGAACCGTTCCTGCACCTACAATCGCGCCTTCAACCTCTCCGGAAATGCGGCGGATGGCATCGATTGCGACCGGCGTCCTGAGCGTAATTTCAAGCACCCTCACCCCGCCTGCAACCAGCGCACGCGCCAAGGGCACTGCAGCAGCGAGATCATCAATCACCATGACAGGAACAACCGGCCCCTGTTCAAGAATTTGTCGGGCAGTAAGCTGTTGAGAAGACATCAGATCTGGATCTCCATCAGTCAATGACGAAAAGGTTGCTTGCACCGGTTTCAGCGGTGGTGGCGCCTAGACGGAATCCACCAAAGAGCTCACGTCCCATACCGATGTGGTGATTATCTGCAGTACTTTGGTCCGGAATGCGACCATTGAACTCTTCCTCATCGACCAGAATGTTCACCACCCCGGCCATGATGTCGAGATGGATGATGTCCCCATTACGAACCTTTGCGAGCGGGCCACCATTGATGCACTCAGGATACATATGAATCGCGGCAGGGACCTTGCCCGAGGCCCCGGACATGCGGCCATCGGTCAACAAAGCGACCTTGAATCCTTTGTCCTGAAGCAAACCGAGGGGTGGGGTGAGCTTATGAAGTTCCGGCATGCCGTTGGATCTAGGTCCCTGGAATCGAATCACAGCGACGAAATCACGTTCGAGTTCGCCCTTGCGGAATGCCGCCAACATCTCTTCCTGGTCATCGAAAACCATAGCGGGAGCTTCGACCACATGATGCTCTTCGGAAACAGCTGAGACCTTTGAAATACCCCGACCGAGGTTACCACGCATCAGGTGGATACCACCGATGGGTGCAAAAGGCGCATCCACTGAACTGATAATTTCAGGACTCCGAGAGCTCGTCGGGGTCTTATCGTAGATCAGTTGGTCTGATTCGAGGTGAACATCGAACGCATATTGTCCAAGGCCTCTTTCATCGCCTACCGTGAGAATATCTTCATGGAGAAGTCCGTGGGACAAAAGCTGTGCGATCACAGCCTGGAGACCACCGGCATTCTGGAAATCATTCACGTCAGCCGGACCATTGGGATAAACCCGGGCGATCAAGGGAATGATCTTGGAGAGATTGTCGAAGTCGTTCCAGTTGATGATGATCCCTGCCATTCGGGCAATCGCCACGAGATGCATGGTGTGGTTGGTCGATCCGCCCGTTGCAAGAAGACCGATGATGGCATTGACAATCGCCTTCTCATCCACCACATGGCCGATCGGGCGAAAATCGTTCCCTGAAGCTCTGAACTTGAGAATCTGGGAGGCGGCCTTTGCGGTGAATTGATCACGCAGCGGAGTATAGGGATTGACGAAGGAACTCCCAGGGAGATGAAGTCCCATGATCTCCATCATCATCTGATTGCTGTTGGCCGTCCCATAAAAGGTACAGGTTCCCGGACTATGATAGGAACGGGCCTCACTGTCGAGGAGTTCATCCCGTCCGATTTTGCCTTCGGCAAACTTCTGGCGGGCCCTCGACTTTTCCTTGTTGGTAATGCCGCTAGGCATCGGTCCTGCAGGCACAAAAATCCCTGGCAAATGACCAAATGTAAGGGCCCCCATGAGGAGACCCGGAACAATCTTGTCGCAGACCCCAAGATAAAGGGCACCATCAAACATATTGTGACTCAGGGAGATCGCCGTCGACATGGCAATCACATCCCGGCTGAACAGGGACATTTCCATTCCGGGAAAACCCTGCGTGATTCCGTCGCACATGGCAGGAACACCGCCGGCAAATTGGCAGACCCCCCCTTCATTGCGAATCACCGACTTAATCAGATCTGGTGCTTCCTTGTAGGGTTCGTGAGCCGACAACATGTCGTTATAGGAAGAGACAATCGCAATGTTGGGCTTTTCTTGGCCTTTAAGATCATTCTTCTCGGCCATCTCACAGGCGGCAAACCCATGCGCGAGATTGCCACAACCCAATACTTTGCGACTTGGCCAAACCGCCCTGGAAGCCTCGATCCTCGCAAGATAGGCCTCACGCGTCTTATGACTACGATCGATGATTTCGCGGGTGATTTTTTCAAGCTTGGTATGCATTCGTCCCTCTCAAATCCGTCAATTCACGTTCCGATCCGGCCCGGTCCATTCTAGACGATGCCCGAGCCTCAAACCCCCCCTCTATGAGAAACAATGGAGTCTGGGAACGACAATGACCCCATTGTCAGAAACCGTATAGCGCTCCCGGTCGGCTTCAAGATTGACCCCAATATGCATTCCCGGGGGAACCGTAACCCCCTTGTCGATGATGCAGCGCTTCAGCACCGCACCTTCCCCGACCGTCACATGATCAAAGAGAATTGAATCCTCGACGGAGGCCCCATCAAGTACTCTGACCCTTGAGGAGAGGATTGATTGTTTGACGTAGCCGCCTGAGATGAGAGCTCCAGCTCCCAGAATGGAATCTAGCAAAACGCCTTGATCTCCCGTGGATCCGGGGACCATTCGAGCTGGAGGATTCTGGCCATGGTAAGTTCGAATCCCCCAGTTCTCTTGATAGAGATCAAGAGGTGGAACGGGCTTGAGAAGATCCATGTTCGCATCGTAGAAGGCATCGATCGTGCCGACATCCCGCCAGTAATGATCCGAGGTCACTCGCCCCCGCTGACCGCCAAAGGAATAGGCAAAGACCTTTCCATTGCCAATCATTCGGGGAATGATGTCACGCCCAAAATCGTGGCTCGAACCCGCAAGATCATGATCCTCGACCAATGCATCGATCAGGATCTGTTTCGTAAAGACATAGATACCCATGGAGACCAGGGCTTCCTCGGGACTTCCCGGGATGTGCTCAGGATGTTCCGGCTTTTCATCAAAGGTCACGATCCGTGCGTCCTGATCAATCCCCATCACGCCAAAGGCGCTGGCTTCGGACAAGGGCACCCTCATGCAGGCCACCGTCAGATCTGCTCCATTTTCTCTGTGAACCTGAATCATCGCCGCATAATCCATTCGGTAGATATGATCCGCCGCCAAAATTAATGCGTCCTGCGACGGGCTTCGTTCCAGTAGATAAAGGTTCTGATGAAGCGCATCGGCAGTCCCTTCGTACCAAGAGTCGCTGGTTCGCATTTGTGGCGGGACCATGGTGATAAATTCACCGCATTCGGGACTGAAGATCGACCAACCATCGCGAAGGTGACGTTGCAGGGACTGTGATTTGTATTGCGTTAGGACCAGAATTTGTCGTAAACCGGAATGAAGGCAATTGGACAGGGTGAAATCGACCACCCGGTATTTGCCGCCAAAAGGAACGGCCGGTTTGGCCCGATCACGGGTCAAAGGAAACAGGCGTGACCCCTGCCCTCCAGCCAAGAGAAGGGTGAGTGTCTGGCTTGGCATCGTTAATACCCTCTGGATGTCTTTTTTGATTTACTGACGTACTTCAGGATTGCATTCCCTCTTCCCCTTAACACGCACGAACCATACCAATGCTCCAAAATTGAGCAAAGAACTCCATTCCGCTTCGAAACTGCTTTAAAAAAGCCACCGTATCTCACACGCCCTGCCATGGCGCAAAAAAACGCACCGGTTTCGGCCTGAAATCGCCCCAGATTGCATCGTCTCTCAAAGACAGCGCCCCAAAGCGGCGCGGTAGTTTCTAAGTCATGCCCCCGGGAATAGAATCCCCCCTTTAGGTTGTGCTCAACCGAGGCATTTCATGCGTATCCTGGTTGTCGAGGATGATCCCCAGCTTGGGGCCAATTTGGTCGAGGATCTCTCGTGCCGAGGATTCTCTGTGGATCTTGCGACAGATGGGGTCGATGGGGAGTTTAAAGGGTCTACCGAAATCTATGATCTGATTGTGCTGGACCTTGGGCTACCTGGCCTTCCAGGACTTGAGATTCTCGCCCGTTGGCGATCTTCGGGTATTACGACTCCAATCATCATCCTCACCGCGCGGGCCGCCTGGCATGAGCGGGTTGACGGCTTCAAGGCCGGCGCCGATGACTATTTGGGTAAGCCGTTCCATAGCGAGGAACTGTTTGCCCGTATCAATGCCATTCTTAAAAGAACCCATGGCCACAGCCCTGGGCCTCTCTGCATTCAAGGGATCGAGCTCGATGAAGATACCCAGCGCATTCGAATTGATGGTGGCGCCTGGATTGAGCTCTCCGGCACAGAATTTCGCATGATGCGGGCCTTTATGCTGCATCCGGGGCAGATCCTTTCAAAAACGCATCTCAGCGAACACCTGTTTCGATCGGACAGCGAACCCGACAGCAACATTATCGAGGTCTACATTACAAAGCTTAGGCAAAAAATCGGTCATGAACGGATTCAGACACGCCGTGGTCAGGGTTACGTCCTGGTTCAGGCATCATGATTACGCTTAGAGCTCGTCTTAATATCGGCCTTGGGGTCATCCTGGTGTCCGGTTTTGGCCTGCAATGGGCATTGCGTAGTGAAGCCCTCCCTGTGATCAGCGAATCACAAATGGTCTCCCGACTCGATGCCGACATTGAGGATATTCGCGAGTCGCTATCGCTCGATGCGGAAGGAGAAATCCGGTTTGATCCCGATCGGCAACTGCCCTTTTATCGAAGGCTTCACTCCGGTCATTACTACGTCATTGAAAGCCCACACCAACGTATTTCCTCACCGTCGCTCGGGAATACATTGTTAGCCACGGTGCGTCTTGATGAACGAAAACCCAAACGTTGGCATACCAACGGACCGGAAAATCAAGCGTTGTTGATGCTCACGCGGGGGCTTGATCTGAAAGGCATGCCTATTCAGATTTCCGTTGGGGAAGACCAGACCATTTTGAACCGGCACATCACTCAAATTGGAAGCCTGATGCTGATGCTGAACGGTGCCATCATCTTCCTCGCCCTGGTGTTGCAGTGGATCTTTGTTCGAAACGCCCTGAGTCCTTTCGTCTTCTTGAGAAGAGAACTGGCCAGCATTGCCGCCTCTGCTGAATTCATGTCCGAGGGATCTGCCGTTGACCTCATGCGAGCAAAAGAAATCAAAAAACTGGTCGATCTGATTCATCAACGTCTGGATCGATCTCGAAACGCCATCGGCAATCTGGCGCATGCCCTTAAAAACCCATTAACGATTCTGTTCCGTCTGGCCGAGGATCCCTCGCTTTCTGGGAACGCTCCCGTCAGAGAGGCTCTTTTGACCAACACCAATATCATGTTGAAAATTGTTGAAGGAGAATTACGCCGCGCTCGCGTTGCAGGCATTGGTCCTGCAGCCCATTGCTTCAACCCCAAAGAGGAGGTCGAAGCTCTCGTCAAGGTCATTCGCTCGATGTACCACGAACGTAGCCTCATCTTTGACATTCACGTTCCAGATATCAGTCTCCACCATGATCGACATGATTTCATGGAGTTACTGGGTAATCTGGTTGATAACGCTGCCAAATGGACACGACATCACATCGATATCACGATAAAACTCACCGGAACTGATCTAGTAATCATCGTTGAAGATGATGGTGATGGCTGTGATGAAGCCAAAATGCTGGAATTGCTTCAACGCGGTGCCCGGCTCGATGAATCCAGGGGCGGACATGGCCTCGGGTTATCGATTGTCAAATCCCTCGTAGAACAACACGGCGGAAGTATCCAGTTCGCTCGGTCGAATCATCTAGGGGGACTGAAAGTCATTACTCGTCTAAAAGAAAGCGAATATCCGCTCAAAGATTAAGGTTCAGTTAAGGTTGGAGGATTAAGATTTGCGTCAATCCATCAGACTTCAAATGGATCTCCTCTGAAGAGCCCGTCGGTTTCAAACCTTCGGGCTTTTTTTTATCCCCGCTTTCGTGTGGATTAATTCGCAGTTCGGTCAGTTAGCGATTCACTTGGTCCCGCAGAAGATCGCGGATTTCCTGCAGGAGGAGGACCTCATCTGAGACTGGAGCCAGTGGCGCCTCCGCTTTCTCTTTCCGAAGAGTCAGAGCCATCAGCTTGTTAACGGGTTTCACAATCACGAAAAAGACCACAACCGATGTGATCAGGAAGCTGAAAACAGCCCCGATGATAATTCCGACATCGAGTTCAATCAGCTTATTCACCAAGTGTGTTTTGACTTCTCCACCAGGCAACTTTTCACTGACCTCGACCATCCGATTCATAATGGGAATCGTGAGCTTTGGAGACGGCCCGCCTCCCGCGAGTGCAACTAAAGGCTCGACAATCCCCTTGGTGAACGCGGTCACGATCGACGTAAAGGCAGCACCAATAATGACACCCGTCGAAAGGTCCACCACATTGCCTTTTAGAATGAATTTCTTGAACTCTTCGATCATGGCTCCTCTCCAAAAATAAATTCTGTGTGTATTTTCCGGTGACCTGGACTCACAGATGACGTATTGACTGACTAGAATATAGCCTCAGCCCACTTACGATCCATCACGCCCGAATTTATGAAGCTTCTCGTCACCCTGAGCCTCGTTACGGCTTTTCTTCTGAATGGCTGCGCTTCATTCAATACGCCCCCCCCGGCATGGAACATTAAGGAAATCAAAACCGCGCCATACGTAAATCGCGTCAATCGGTCGCCGGATTATCAGTCATTGAGCACGTACTTGTCCCAAAAGGGTCTGTCGCTTTCCATTCTGGAGCAAGACTCTGACTCGGCGCGCGGTGCGCTGGCAGGAATCTACGCTGACGGGCTCTACTACAACTTTACCGACGAAGACACAGCCCAGCATATTCGAGAAAGAACGGGCAGCCTCATGAGTGAGATTCTTGGCGGTCTTGAAGGGCCCTCCGATTGGGTCGTCGGATATTGCATCGATTTCTCAAACGGAATCGCCAACGTCGATATGAGCTCCATCAAGGCCGACCTTTATTACAGCCTTTCCTATATGTCAGCATCCCATCTGGCTGCCCGTCCGCACAACCTTAAGTCCTGCGATTCAGATGGTGGCATTACCCCCATATATCGTGGAAAGGCCCGACTGACTGCGACATTTGATGGGGCCAAGACAGGTTACACCGTCGTCAATCCTGCAAAACCACTGCGTGAAATTGAACGCTTTGATGTGACCTTGAGCGATCTCACCTATCAGGCTGCTGAAATCATTCTCACGGATCGAAAACTGCTCGATGCACTTCGGAAAGCAACAGCCACACTGGCTGACCGGCCATCAAAGTTGAATCAGGATGATGCCAAGGCCCTTTGCACCCAACTCAAGTTAGGTAATGCCACCTCAGCTTTCAAAGAATGCGTCCAAAAGCTGTCTGGAACCTGAATCTACTCGACTGAAAGCTCACCACTGAAGAAATCCGCCACCTGCGACTCCAGCCAATACAGGGGCCGCCATGGGTGTTCGCCCCCAACAAATCCAACATGCCCGCCTCTGCGACTTGACCGGATTCGAACGCTATCGCCATGTTCACCGGGCTTTGGCAAAACGTCAGGGGTCAGGAAGGGATCGTCCAAAGACTGAATAATCAGGGTAGGACGCTCTATCGCACGAAGGTAACCAAAACTACTCGACTGCTCATAGTAATCAGCGGCACTCTTGAATCCATAGAGCCGGGCTACGACGCGATCATCGTAGTCCCAAAACGAGGTCACAGCGTCAAGCGGTCCCAAAGTGGCCAGTCGATCTGCGTCCTCATTGAAGCCATTCTCTCGAAGAAAACAGGTCTTCATAATCAAGTACTCCTTGAGCTCCTTGATCAGTTGATTCCGATAGAGCCGAGACAGTCCGGAATCGAGGCGAGTGGCACAGAGTGCCAGTTTAATTGGGGCCGATACGGAAACAGCCGCTTTAATTGAAGAGCAAGCGCCTTCCTCACCCAGGTATTTGAGAAGGACGTTACCGCCGAGCGAAAATCCGACGGCCCGAAGCGCCGTTTCAGGCTCCTTGAATTTGAGCCATTGAATTAGATAGCGCAAGTCTTCCGTATCGCCCGAATGATAGGCTTTCCACGTCCGATTGGGGGATCCGCCACATCCCCTGAAATTCAGGGCCACGGTTCGATAGCCACATAAAGCCAGGGCTGATTGCATTCCAATGATGTAGGGCGATCGTGTTGATCCGGTCAACCCGTGAAGTAGGACCACCAACGGACGATGTTGCTCCGCATGCCAATCAAGATCAAGAAAATCGCCATCTGGCGTTTCAATTCGCTCCCGGCGGGCCTCGATCCGAGGGCATTTCCTGACAAGCGGTTGCCACAGTGTCTGCAAGTGGGCTCCAGGAAGCCACCAGGGTGATTCAAACATCGGTTTGCTTCCTCTTCTTATCTGCAATCCCTATCCCTTTGAAAATCGCGACCTTCGGAAGTTCAGAGGAGCGCACGCACTCCGTCAGTCGTCATTTAAGGTATGCAGGAACGCCAGGAGATCATCAATTTCCCCCGGGGTTAACCCCAAGCGGCCCAGTTCATCATGATTCACGTTACGTTCAATCTCTGATTTAGGCCAACACTTCATGCTCAGGGCTTCCTGTTCAGTAGCCCAAGAGTTTGAGCAGGCTGGAAGCAGATCACGAGTGTTGTAAAACTCGATCACCCCTCGCAGGCTTTTAAAGTAGCCATTGTGCATGTAGGGACTGGTCCTTTCGATGTTTCGAAGTGTGGGAACCTTAAATTTCCCATCTTGGCTTCTATTTTTAACCGTTATTCCCAGACCTTTGTCGATAAAAGACCACCCGTCCGGATTTAGGGATTGCGGCAAGGTATAGAAACGATTTTCAACATTTCTGGGGACACCAATGTTGTCGTAGCTGAAATCCGTAAACAGCGGGCGCTGTTTTCCATCATGGCTGGGCTTGCTTGGATGACAGGACGCACAATTTCCCTTGTCCTCACGTTCAAAAATCTCAAGACCGTGGAGTTCCTCTTGGGTAAGCAGTCCTTGTCCTTCGATATAGCGGTCGTAACGAGACTTGAATGGTGAAAAAAGTTTCGTCCTTTCATAGTCCTGAATCGCATCCCCCACCTTCTTAAAGGCGTCTTCTGGATTCGAAAAAACCCGTGCCCCATAAACCCTAATGAACTCCTTTGCATACGGTCCATTTTGGATTTTATCGACGACCAGAGTCAGATCATCGTTATTCATTTCAAGATGCCCTAAAAAAGGCTTAAGGGCCTGATCGGCCTGAGTGTCCGAACGTCCATCCCAGAACTGTCCGCCAACCCAGCTGGCCATGGACTCATCCCAATGAAGCTTGGGTGATGGACTCCCGTACAGAATGGTTGGCGTGTTTCTGGGCACAAAACGACCGACAACGGCCCCTTCAGATGTCGATCGTTCAGCATCAGGATCCGTGAAACTCCGTGTACTCGAATGGCATCCAGAACAGGACAGCCCCTCAGGGGTTGAGAGTCTAGCATCCTCAAAAAGGAGTTTCCCAAGGGCTTCTTTTCGAGTGAGCGCTCTTTCAGCGAGGCTTCCCATGCTTGCTGAAGCAAGCATGACTGCTAGGAGACATTTCAAGAGGGGTCCAATAGCGATGGTCATCGGGGTGCAGCATTTGCGAATGTTTCTCATTTAGAGATATTATGGCTTCATATTCTTATTTGTAAACCATTCTCACCTGAGAGGCATTCGCATGTTTGCACTCCCTACCCACCTGCGTGGAATCAACCGAATTTTGCTCGCCTCTTCCGTTGCATTCCTGATGTTGGCCCCACTATCGCAGGCTGAAGCGAAGAAAGCGCAACCCAAATCGCAAGACCTTGAAGCGATGTGGCGGATCATAGAGAAACAGCAAAAGCAAATCGAAGAACTAACCCGCAAAGTCCAGGGGCAAGCGCAAGTTGCCGCCAAAGATCAGGAGAGTAAGACCACCAGCAAAATTGCCTTGACTGGGGTTACAGAGCCCAACCCGACGAAGGACACGTCAACTCCCGTGCCTGTTAAAAGCGGAAAAACGGAAAATGAAAGAAAAACCGATATTTTGGCTTCAGAGGTCGAAAAACTTAAAACACAGCTGAATATCCCGGATAAGCGTGAGTACAAGGCCGAATACGGTTTAGGTCCTGCAGCATCAGGGGTCTATCGTGTTAATCGCGGACTTTCAATCGGGGGATATGGAGAGTGGGCATACAGCAATTACAACGATGGACTTAAACCGGTCGTCGACAATATGAGGACAGTCCTCTATGCCGGTTATAAATTCAATGACTGGATTTTGATGAACACGGAATTTGAATATGAACATGCAACGACAGGCACTGGTGCCGAAGCACGCGGAGAGGCTTCCGTTGAGTTTTCCTATCTGGATTTCCAACTAAAGCAGTACGCCAATGTTCGTACAGGCCTGATGTTGGTCCCTATGGGCTTCATCAACGAAATTCATGAAGGCCCGACTTTTCATGGCAATTATCGGCCCCAGGTCGAACAAATCATCATTCCAAGCACCTGGCGGGAAATTGGTGCGGGGCTGTATGGTCAGCTTGCACCTGGACTTCAATATCGTATGTATGGCCTGAATGGACTAGATGCTCAGGGCTTCACCTCAAACGGTATTCGGGAAGGAAGCCATGAGGGGAGCTTAGCACCCGCTCAGGACTTCGCCTTTACGGGTCGCATCGACTACAACATGCCTTTTGTCCCAGGACTACTGGTTGGAGGATCTGCTTGGGTGGGAAACTCAGGACAGGGAACCGCCTACACGAGCCAACGCTTCGGAACCCAAACACTTAATGTTTTGACACAACTCTATGAAGGCCATCTGCAGTGGCGATGGCGGGGGCTTGAAATGCGAGCTTTAGGTGTTGTAGGAAAAATCGGCGATGCAGCCCAACTTAGCGCCGCAAAAGGAGAAACTATCGGTAGCCAAAATTACGGCTGGTACACCGAGGTTGCCTACAATCTCATGCCAATTCTTTGGCCAGAGAATGTTCAGTATTTAGCGCCCTTCTTCCGTTATGAGTCCTATAACACCTTGGCTCAAGTTCCGACCGGATTCACTAGCTACGGTGGATTGTACGATCGGTGGATTTATCAGGCAGGATTGAGTTACAAACCTATAGAGAACGTAGCCGTCAAGCTGGACTATCAAAACTTCAATTCGGCTGCAAAAAAATTGCCGGATCAGTTCAACTTAGGTGTGGCCTTCATGTACTAGGAAATTGGGATCCGGCCTTGTCACGATACTCTCGAATCCTCATGATGCTCAGTCGCATGTCCTTCACCCCATGGGGGGTCCGTTTGAGCTTCTCGCTCATCGGAGTCCCTTGCCAAAGGAACCACACCCTCTTTCCTCAGAGGGAGTAGCTCTGCACACGTATCAGGGCCGGTGTGCATCCATGCACTTCTTCAATGTGCTTTGCTTCTTCTCGTGAGGAAATAAAAAAGACATGATCAGAATTTCGCTTTATTTTTCCCTGTTCATCTTTGTTTCGGCCTGCGCGCCTAACACTCGCGTGATCGCAATGTCAGATAATGTCTATCGCATCAGTAAAGAGGGAGGCTGGGGGTATGACCTTACAGCATTGAAACAGGAAGTCAGAAATCAGGCCAAGAATTTCTCGGCTGCTGCAGGCAAGGATTTTGAGATCATCGACGAAAAGGTCACGCCCGATGCGCGGGTTGATATCTATCCCGCAGATGATGACACCTACGCCATCACCTTTCGTCTCATCGACCGCCGCCCCCCCCAACGATAGGGCTAGTGTGCCCCTCGTCCTGTGGACTTTCTTCGAGGTGGGCGCTTACGGGATAACTGATGACGTAGACGCTGACTGATCAGCCCATAGATCACGATGGTGATCAGCAACGCAAGACTGATTTCCATGAGTAGGAACATAGCGATCTTTAGATAGGCAAAGTGCGGATCCACATAACGGACCAGCCAGCCTGCCCCTTCATCCCCAATCGCCCCAAGGTACACGGCGACACTCAGAAAGATCTTGATACGGTCTGCCAGAGGCGCAAAGAGCAGAAGATGCGTCAATGTCACAGCGAGCATTCCCATTGAAAATAGATGCGCGTGAGACACCTCCAGAAGACTTTGGTAGCTTCTGGGTTCGGTAAATCGAGCGGGTGATCCCAGGTAATACTCCTGCACGGAAATCGCTGTAAGTCCCATCCTATGGAAATACATCAGCCCGAGACTGATCCATAGGACCACCATGTAGATGAGGAACAGAAGCACGATGGTGTTCAATACCATCTGCCGATTCTGTTCTCCTGAAATAAAGAAGCGCATTACTTGAGAGTAGGCGCCATCGCGATCTGAAACACCGCAAGCGCCTTTCTTATTCCCTCAAGCGAGGCCTTCACGCTTAAGGTTGCACCAGAGATGCCATCAACACCTTGATTCTGTCGAAGGTCATTGACCGGTTTCCCGTTCAGCGTAGCAAACCAGGCCGAAGAAGGCTTGTACTCGGGGGGTTCGTGAAACGCGAGAATCTCGGACTTCATAAGCTCGCCTTTGGGCGATAGAGCAATCAACAACGTTTCGGGCTGAGTTCTCACGGTGTGAGATTCAATCACCGCATACCCCATGATCTGACCGTTGCGGCGTGCCTCAAAAAACGTGTAAAGCTGAGAGTCCAGTTTGGTTTTGGCCAGCTGTTCGATCTGTGCCGTCTGCTCATCGGTCAAAAAAACCTGATGATCAACGATTTCAGCGCCTTTACCAAAAGCCAGCTCAAAGGCTTCTTCTTTGCTATAGAAGACCGTTGCATGTCCTTGCTCGGACATCAGAAAGAAGCAAAGAAGAACAAGCGCGGTTTTCAAGATTCCTTTCATGGGCGAATGAGTGGGCTTGAGGTGAGCAGTATGACCAAAGGCTTGTAGCCGGTGCCTGCCGCCGAAGAATACCACAGCCAAGCCCGGTGAAAACCGGGTTGAATTCGACAGATTTAGCGGCCGGATTCCAGCAGAGATTTATATGGAGGCCAAAAAAACAAAAGGCTTGCTATACAGCAAGCCTTTTATCGTACTTGGCGTCCCCAAGGGGATTCGAACCCCTGTCGTCGCCGTGAAAGGGCGATGTCCTAGGCCTCTAGACGATGGGGACGGAACGCATTTTCGTCGATCTTGGTGGAGCCAGCGAGGATCGAACTCGCGACCTCTACAATGCCATTGTAGCGCTCTCCCAGCTGAGCTATGGCCCCTCGACGTCAAGCCATGCATTATAGGTCTGATCTTTAAGAGTGTCTAGACTCTATCTCCACATTTTTCATTCGCCGAAACGTTTACCGCCCAATCCAGGCGATTGCAGCTCGGACCCGATCCAGGGTTTTCTCCTTACCAAGAATCTCGACCGTAAGATCAATCGGTGGGGAGATTGTCGTTCCACAAACTGCGACACGGAGCGGCTGAGCAACTGCCCCCATCTTTTGGCCGAGGGACTCAGCCGTGGCTGAAATCAGATCATGAAGGCTCTCGCGCCGCCAGGGCGAGAGCGCTGAGAGATTCTCTTCAAGATGCCTCAAGATCGCAAGGGATGACTCCGCAAGATGTTTTGACGCTGCCTTTTCGTCATAGCCCTCAAAATCCTTGAAGAAGAAAAGACTCGCCTGCGCCATTTCGACCAGGGTTTTATTTCGTTCCCGCTGGGCCTTTACCACCTCAATCAAATCGGGACCTTCCGAGGGATCCACACCCAATTGCCCCAAGTGCCAGCGAAGATGGTGTGCCACATGCTCAGGATCACTGTGCATTAAGTAATGATGATTCAGCCAAAGGAGTTTTTCCGTGTTGAACGTAGAGGCGGAATGATTGATATCGGGAATATCAAAGGCATTTACCATCTCGTCAATTGAAAAGATCTCCTGATCGCCATGAGACCAACCGAGCCTCACCAGATAGTTGAGCAGCGCTTCAGGAAGGTAACCATCATCCCGATACTGAAGAACACTCACTGCGCCGTGACGCTTTGAAAGACGGGCGCCATCTGAGCCGAGAATCATGGGAACGTGCGCATATTCTGGAAGCTTAGCCCCCAAGGCTTTAAGAATATTGATCTGTCGCGGAGTATTGTTGACATGATCATCACCCCGGATCACATGGGTGATATTCATGTCCAGATCATCGACGACCACCGTAAAGTTATAGGTCGGAGAACCATCTGAGCGGGCAATGATCAAGTCATCGAGCTCCGCATTTCTGACCACAATCCGGCCTTTGACCAGATCATTGATAACGACTTCGCCATCATCCGGGTTCAGGAACCGCACCACCGGACTAACGCCTTCGGGAATCGCATCCCGGTGCCGACAACGGCCGTCATAGCGTGGTTTTTCCTTTCGCGCCATTTGTTCTGCGCGCATCTCATCCAGCTCTTCACGGCTGCAGTAGCAATGATAGGCCTTGCCTTGATCCAGCAACTGCTGAATCAGTGCCTTGTATCGATCGAAACGGTGCGTCTGAAAAAAGGGACCCTCGTCATAACCAAGCCCGAGCCAGGCCATGCCTTCAAGAATGGCATTTACCGACTCCTCGGTGGAGCGTTCAAGGTCCGTGTCTTCGATACGGAGAACGAAGGTTCCCCCGTGTTTACGAGCATAGAGCCAAGAAAAGAGCGCTGTTCGGGCTCCACCTACATGAAGGTAGCCCGTAGGACTGGGGGCAAAACGAGTTCGGATGGTCATGGGTACTGCTTGGAAAAATAAAGGCGCCCGATGGGACGCCAAAAACAATCAGGGTGGCAGATCACCACCGTGTCTTGCCGCGAATTTTATCAAACTGGGGAGGCTCAGGCCGCTTTTCGAGAAGCGGGCGTTGCACGGGTCTGCGACCATTGTCGAAGGTGCTTGATCTGCTCCTCCATGGTCCTTGAAAGGGGAACCATTCGCGCAGAGGTGTAGGTAATGTCCTTTTCATCAAACAGCCTCCCCTCCTGAAAGGCATGAATCCGGGCCGCCTTTACCGCCTGTTCAATCTCGGCCCCACTCCAGTCCTTGGTCAGAATGGAGAGGAGATTCATGTTGAACGTATCGGGATCGGCACCGTAAGCGGTAATGTGAATCCGGAAGATCGCACGTCGCTCTTCATCCGAGGGAAGATCCAGGAAGAACAATTGATCGAAACGCCCCTTACGAATCACCTCCGCAGGCAGACGTTCAATCCGATTTGCGGTTGCCACCACAAACACCTGAGGCGGCTTTTCCTGTAGCCAGGTCAGAAAGGTCGAGAAAATGCTGTTGTTTCCACCGGAAGAATTTCCGTCATAACCAAAGCTGTTTTCCATTTCATCGATCCAAAGGACCAGTGGGGAAATGTTTTCAGCGGTTCTCAAAGCGTGATCAAAAGCAAATTCCGGCGTGCCATAGGCACCAGACATGACAAGATTCATATCCAACCGGACGAGAGGCAGATTCCAAGCTCCGGCTATGACCTTGGCAGCCAGACTCTTGCCGCAGCCACTGATTCCCATAAAAAGGATACCTGCAGGCATTGGAACGCCTTCCTGGAACGACTGACGACTGAAAAGACTTTTGCGACTCAGGACCCATTCCTTGAGATTCTCGAGCCCACCGACATCTTCGACCCGGAGATTTTTCGGCATGAACTGAAGACAGCCCTCCTTCTGTAGCGATGCCGTTTTATTGGCATAGACATCTTCAAGAATCGAAAGGAGTTCGAATCGATTCTCCGTATTCCAGCCATAAAAAAGATGGGTGATCTCTTCAAGACCAAGCCCTTTCATGGCCGTCACGGCCTGAAGAATCCAGTTTTCATCCACTTCGGAAAGTCGTTTAAAACGGATCAAGAGTTCATTCAGGTGAGTGGCGATCTCCTTGGCATCCGGCATACCAAGATCAACAAACCAAGACTGCCCCCGAAGCTCCTCCGGAAGCAGGAATCCAGGGTGGCTCAAAAAGATAAAACGATCAGACCCCAGCAAAGATTCATAGAGGTCCCGAAGCGCACGAACCAGGATGGGGTTCGCATCAAAAAGGGAGGGCATGTCCTTCAGCAAGAAAAGCCCATTCTCAGCTGAAGTTCTGATATGTCGGATCACCGCCAGAGGATCTGACAAGGCGGCATTGCCATCCAGCCCTTCACTGCAGGTCCAGATCCGCACTGGCCGTGAATCCCCATAATGGGATTTGGACACGGCCTCCAACTGTTTGACCAGTCGCCTCTCTTCCCTGCTTTTGACGTAGATCAGGGGATAACGGTTGGTGAGACCCAGAGCAAGTCGCGGATTGAAGAAATCAGTCATGGGGTGTGGTGCCTTCTGGCGTTGAAACTTGTATATATAGCAAGTGAGATCACCATTATAAGGCTCGATCACCTCTTCAAGTTAACCAAACCCTGTCGCCATGACATCCACAGATGCCGTTGAACCTTTCGACCTGGAAGGTTTTCTCAACACACTGACCCAACGCCCCGGGGTGTACCGGATGTTGGATGAGCGTGGCGAGGTGATTTATGTCGGTAAGGCAAAAAACCTAAAGAAAAGGGTCTCGAGTTATTTCCAGAGCAGGGAATCCTCTCCCAAGCAACAGGCCATGGTGGCTCGAATCCATTCGATCGATGTTCGGATTACCCATAGCGAGGCCGAAGCCCTCCTCCTCGAAAGCCAACTCATCAAACGCTACCGTCCGCGATACAACATTACTCTTAGGGATGACAAAAGCTATCCGGCAATTTACGTTTCGACGCATCAGACCTTCCCTCGACTGAGCTTTCATCGGGGGGCCAAACAGCGGCAAGGCCGATATTTTGGTCCCTATCCGAGCGCCAGCGCAGTCAGGGAAAGTCTAAAGCTTTTACAAAAGGTCTTCCCCGTCCGACAGTGCCGCGACTCCTTCTTCGAGAATCGGTCGAGACCCTGTCTTGAATATCAGATTGAACGTTGCACAGCCCCGTGTGTCCGTCTCATCAGTGAGGAAGATTACGCGGAAGATGTTAGGGACAGTCTGATGTTCCTAGACGGTGATGGAAGCCACCTCATTGAGGCTTTGGCTAAACGGATGGAGAAGGCCTCGTCTGAACTGGAGTTCGAGAGAGCCGCCCGATACAGGGACCAAATTGCGACACTAAGAACCGTTCTGGAAAAGCAATCCGTTCACGGCGAGCAGGGAGATCTCGACATCATTGCTTGTGCCACTGAAGGACCTGCGGCTTGCGTCCAAATGACCTTCATCCGCCATGGCCAACAAATTGGCGATCGCAATTATTTTCCCGCGATCCATGAGGCCACCGATCTTGGCAGGATCCTGCAGACTTTCATCGTGCAGTACTACTTCGGAAAACCAGTACCCAAAGAGATTCTGGTCAGTACTGCGCCAGATGAGATCCCCCTGATCGAAGAAGCCCTATCCAACCAAGCAGGACACAGCGTCCGGATTGTCACTAACCCGAGAGGCGAACGCGCACGAAGAGTGCAATTAGCTCTTTCCAATGCGGAAAATGCACTCTCAACCCGACTTTCAAGCCGCCAATCCCTTTTCGAACGCTACCTCGCATTAGGGGAAGCGCTCAAACTCACGACCACCCCTCGCCGCCTAGAGTGCTTCGATATCAGTCACACCCAAGGTGAACTAACCGTCGCATCATGCGTGGTGTTCGACCAACAAGGCCCACTGAAAACAGCTTATCGCCGCTTCAATATAGAAGGAATTCAAGGTGGTGATGATTACGCCGCCCTTCAGCAAGCGGTAACGCGGCGCTATCAACGAATCAGGGCGGGTGAGTATGATCCTCCCGATGTTCTGTTCATTGATGGTGGCCGAGGACAGGTGAATGCCGTCAGAGAATCCCTTAAGGCTCTAGACATGAGCCAAATCATAACCATAGGCATCGCGAAAGGTCCCGATCGTAAGCCCGGTCAGGAAGTTCTTATTTGTGGAGAATCCGGTCACACATTCATGCTACCCTCTCACTCCCCGGCCCTGCTGCTGATCCAGCAGATCCGTGATGAGGCGCACCGATTCGCAATTACGGGGCACCGGCAAAGGAGAGCGAAGGCAAGGACGCAGTCCTCGCTTGATGGCATTCCAGGGCTTGGCCCCAAACGCCGGCAGCAACTTCTGCGACAGTTCGGTGGTATTCGTGAAATCGAACGTGCCAGCATTGAAACACTGGCCCAAGTCGAAGGAATTAGCCAACAATTGGCGGAAAGAATTTACGAGCACCTCCATGATCAAGAGTGAAAACGTGAACGCTGTAACCGCCCTGTGTCGATCGACTATGCGCTCCTTTTGGATCATCAGCCATATCATGCCGAGTTGAGATGAAACTCAACATACCTACATACCTAACCTTCCTCAGGATCCTTCTGATCCCTGTATTGGTGGCTGTTTTTTATCTGCCGTGGCCCAACGCACACCTGATGTGCGGAGTCATCTTCATGCTGGCGGGGCTGACCGACTGGCTGGATGGGTATTTGGCCCGAAGGCTCAGTATGGCCACCCGTTTCGGTGCTTTTCTTGATCCAGTTGCTGACAAGCTGATGGTAGCAGTCACCTTGGTTCTGATCGTTCAAGCCGATCCAAGCCCGCTGGTGGCCACCGCATCCGCCATTATTATCGGGCGAGAAATCACCATCGCATCCCTTCGTGAATGGATGGCAGAGATTGGAGAAAGGAAGAAGGTGGCGGTATCAGAGCTAGGAAAATGGAAGACGACCGTTCAAATGCTTTCCATCACCTTGCTCCTGTTTGGCCTTGACGTTTCCGAACAGCAGCTGCGTCCCATAGGTCAACTCTTGCTGCTTCTCGCGGCCGCCCTGACGCTCTGGTCAATGATCATCTATCTCAGGGCAGCTGTTCCTGCATTTTCTCGCGAAGACTGATCTTTCAGCCTTTTTGATGACGCTGTGTTGACAATCAAGGGCCGTCGATCTAGAATTTCCGAATCAAATCGATGCGGGAATAGCTCAGTTGGTAGAGCACAACCTTGCCAAGGTTGGGGTCGCGAGTTCGAGTCTCGTTTCCCGCTCCAAATTCTTCAACCGCTTCTAATGCGGTGTCGGTAATACCGATTCTTGAAAGTGAACTAGGATAACCCTTATCCGTTGTATGTAAGGTTCACGCACTACTTGGCGCGTTAGCAAAGCGGTTATGCAGTGGATTGCAAATCCATCTAGGGCGGTTCGACTCCGCCACGCGCCTCCATTAAATCAAGCGCTTAGCGAATAAGTCCTCCGCCCAAGGTATTGCCGTATCAAGGCAACACAGGTCACAACCCTCAATGGTGCTGATGACCGTCAGGGGAAACCAATCTGACTGAAGGAAAGTAATGCGCGTAACGTCGCACGTCGCGAGTCAAAACAGGTAAGCCGCTTACAGCCGCATGAGCACCTATAAAGAAGTCTCCCAGCACGTTCGTCTTGGTTCCTCCCTTTCGTCGATATTGAACGAATGCCTTACCAGCCAGAAACAACGCGGCCTTTGGAATTTCCACCATTGGAATTTCCATAAAACCCAATGTTTCATCCATCGCTTCAACTGCCGAAAAGGTCAGAGAGAGTTCTGAATAAATGATGGAATTGATGATGAGACGATGTACCTTCGATTGAGATCGCAACTGACTAATAGACCACTCAGCCCAGTCAGGGTCATCCTCCAGAACATCAACGAGTACATTCGTATCAACTAGCATCAATCTTCGCCACGTAGCAGTTCCATCAGGTCCTGCGTCCGCCACTTCACATCAGCTTTCCCTCGAACCAACTCAAATCGATCGGGCTTTGGAGTGGTCCGCGTGGCCTTTTCCAGAACAACCTCTCCGGTACTGTTCACACCAAATGTGACTTTTGAGCCCGGCTTAAGGTCCAACGCATCACGAATTTTTTTAGGGATCGTCACTTGGCCCTTGATCGTCAGTGTTGTGGTCATAGCTCCTCCTTGGTATTACCCTTTTGGCTATGGTAATACCTTTCCTTCACACCGTAAAGGAGGCGGCACTTACTGCTGAAAATGCCGAAAATTGAGCCAAGGAAACCCGAACTCTGGCATTTCTTAGATCTATTTTTGTGATTTGCTTTGTATTGGGACTTATTTGTGCAATGATCTCACCTGCTTATGTTCGAGAAACTCTGCCAGCCCGTCAATCCGCTAGTGCCTTTGGTCTCTCGCCCCCGAGCATCTTTTGATTACACCCCCCTTGTTTAACACCCGGATTTTTATGAGCATTAATATCTACGTAGGTAACCTGAGCTTTAGCGTTGACAGCAGCGAGCTTCAGTCACTGTTTGGGCCTTACGGCACCGTCAAGTCAGCAAACGTGATCATGGATCGCGAGACTGGCCGTTCAAAGGGTTTCGGTTTCGTTGAAATGTCTAACGACCAGGAAGCAAAGGCCGCTATCACTGCCCTGAATGGCAAGGAGCACAGTGGTCGCAGCATCACCGTCAATGAAGCACGTCCTCGCGAAGACAACCGTAGTGGCGGCGGCGGTGGCCGTGGCGGCTTCGGCGGTGGTCGTCGCTTCTAAGAAGATCTGACGGATAAACGATTCTTATCCGTCACCCCCTGCCCTAAGCGGGGATTTCTTCTTGAGGAAACCCGGCTGATGATTCACGATGGATCATCAGCCGGTCCCTAAAAGGGCCTCTTCCAGAGAGACTTTTCTCTCACCTCGTGTTTTGATTTCAGCTTTCGCAACCCGAATATGGCTGATACTCTCTCCGCTTGCCACGAGTGCGACCTTCTCCAGGTCCTTCCGGATCCGCATGACTCAAAACGAGTCAAATGCTCTCGGTGCGGAGCAGAACTGCATCAAGATCACGTCTTAGATCACGAGAAGCCGCTGGCTTTGATGTTCGCGGTCACCATCCTTTTCATTCTCGCCAACAGTTTCCCCATTATCGGGATTGAAACCGCAGGACTTGAACAATCTGCAACCATTCTGGGTGCGGTTGGCAGCCTGTGGGACGAACACATGAAAATGGTGGCTGGACTCGTCCTCTTTACCACGCTCATTGCCCCAGGGCTCGAGATCGTAGCGCTCACAACGCTACTCGCCTGCCTTCAATTCCGCTGGCATCCACCAGGGCTTCGGACCCTCATGCGTATCGCGGTCAGATCCCGCCCCTGGAGTATGGTCGAAGTTTTTGTGATGGGCGTACTGGTATCTGTAGTCAAGCTCTCGCACCTTGCTCATATCTATGCGGGCATTGCGCTTTGGAGTTATGGGATTCTGATCCTGCTGTTTGCTGGCGCCATGTCCCTGCTTAATCCACAAGCGCTCTGGTCTGAAATCAAGCCAAATGAGTGAAAAGACCTTCAGCCCAGAAACAGCGGCAGCCCATGGGCTTGCCTGCTGTACAACCTGTGGCCAACTCAGCCAGATGCCCGATTCATCGATTGCTGTGGCTTGCCCCAGATGCAAAAGCCCCCTCAACTTTCGAAAACCACGTGCGATCGAGCGCTCATGGGCCTATCTCATTTCGGCGTATCTTCTTTTCGGGCCCGCCATGATGTTGCCGATTATGGAGACAGGATCACTCTTCGGTGAGCAGCGAGATACCATCATGAGCGGTATCATATTCCTATTCAAATCAGGGTCTTGGGCTCTCGCGATCATTGTTTTTGTTGCCAGTATCTTTGTGCCTCTGGCCAAGTTGGTCTGTTTAACCTATTTGCTGATAACCATCGGACGTAGAAAAACCACCCAGCGCTTATATCGAACGCGTCTTTATCGAATCCTTGAATTTGTGGGTCGCTGGTCCATGCTCGATGTCTATGTGGTCACCCTCTTATCCGTGTTGGTCCAGCTCAAAGGCCTTGCCAATATTCATCCCATGCCAGGCGCCATGGCTTTTGGCGCAGTGGTGGTTTTGACCATGATGGCCACTCTCTCTTTTGACCCCCGATTAATCTGGGATGCGGCCTCAGAGCGTCCTAAAAATACTCCCGATTTAAAGTAACCTGAAACGCCATGCATCAAAAAAAGCCCCTTGATCAGTTACCCATGGCAATCGCCGTTCATGAGCGCCTCCGGAACCTTCCGGCGATTTGGCTCATCCCGATCATCGCGGCAGGACTCGGAATATGGCTTGCAACCCAGGCTGCCATGAAATCAGGGCCGACGGTCACGCTGACGTTTGAATCAGCCGAAGGACTTGAGGCGGGTAAAACGAAAATCCGCTACAAAAACGTTGATATCGGGGACGTGAAAGACATTGCCCTCTCACCAGATCGAACCCAGGTCATTGTGACCGCGGAGTTAGTCAAAGACGCCGAGGATTTCCTGGTTGAGGACACCCAATTCTGGGTCGTAAGACCCCGAATATCCGCAGGCGAGGTTTCGGGGATTGGCACCCTCTTCTCAGGTTCCTACATCTCGCTTAAGGTTGGAGAGTCGACGGTGAAACGCGATCAGTTCACCGGACTTGAATCAGCCCCCATCCTCACGTCCAAGCTTGCAGGCAAGGAATTCATGCTCTCGGCTTCGGACATGGGATCCCTTGATATTGGTTCTCCGGTCTATTACAGACATATTCGTGTCGGTGAGGTGGTCGCTTACGACATCGACCCGAACGGACACGATATTCATGTTCGCATCTTCGTTCATGCCCCATTTCACAACTATGTCAGCCGCAGCACCCGATTCTGGAATGCGAGCGGGGTTGATGCGAGCATGGATAGCAAGGGTGTTCAGGTCGAAACCGAATCTCTGATCTCAATTTTGGCGGGAGGGATCGCATTTGAGGCACCCGCCAGTGAAACTGACGCCGAGTTGGTAACGGACGATCAGGTCTTCCCTCTCTTCAAGGATCGCATCAGCGCCATGAAGACACCAAGCGGAAATCCTCAGCACTACGTCATGTATTTCAATGAATCGCTGAGAGGCCTAGTGCCCGGTTCTACTGTGGAGTTCCAGGGGATTCCGGTGGGTCAGGTTAACTCCGTTGAGATTCGCTTTGATGAGCAGACCAAAAGCTTTTCATTCCCTGTCACCGTTGCGATCTATGAAGACGAACTGGGCTTGCCGGCAATGTATATGCCGGACAAGGTGCAACAAGAAGATCGACGCCTTTTGCTGGAGTCACTGATTAACCGGGGACTGAGAGGACAACTCCGCTCTGGAAGTCTGATCACCGGCCAGCTCTACATTGCCCTTGAATTTTTTCCGGATGCGGCACCCTCACGGATGAATTGGAACAGCTCACCACTCGAACTTCCAACCACTCCGGGAACGGTTCAAGCCGTCGAACAGAGCGTCACTTCGATCTTGAAAAAAATCGACCGCATGCCACTCAACGATATTGGGCTTCAAACCCGAAATACGCTCGCCTCCCTCAACGAGACAACCCAGAACCTCAACAAATTCATGGAGCGTCTGAACAAGGAAATTGCCCCCGAGGCGCAAGGCTCCCTCAGCGAATTGAAGAAAACCCTCTCAGAACTTAAAGAGGCGCTTGAACCCAACTCCCCATTGCAGCGAGATCTTCGAAAAACGCTCAAAGAAACCACCCGATCGGCTCAAACCATCCGTGATCTGGCCGACACCCTTGAAGCTGAGCCCGAATCGCTCATCAAAGGGAAAAAATCAGGAGATTCGCAGTGAAATTAACCCTATTGCCTTTGATGGTTCTTGTGTTGGGACTTCTGAATGGTTGTGCGCGTTCGCCAGATCGACAGTACTACACACTCAGATCAGTGTCTCCAAGCGGTCATTCGGGGGAGTTGAGTCAACCGAAAGAAACCATTGCCATCACCGCGCTGACGGTTCCAGAAACCGTGGACATGAACAAGATGGTCACCCGCATGACAGGAAGCTCTCGACTTGAAATCAGCGAGACACATCGCTGGGCAGAGTCACTTCCGGCAGAGATTGCAACGGCGCTGGCGGACGATCTTAGCCAGCAGTATCGCAAGGCGCTCGTAACTACGCCGGGGCAAACTGCAGCGCTCTCTCATTCGGACCATCAACTCGACATCGACATCACACGATTTGAAGGGACTCTGGGCGTTGGGATTGACCTTGAAGCCATCTGGACCATTCGAGGCCAAAAAGAAACCTCTGTTCGGCATGGCCATGCCCGATTGAGTGAGGTATCCAAAGGCTCAGATTACGAGGCGCTCGCCAATGCCTACACAGCGGCGTTACACCAACTCGCAACGCTTATACGAAAGAGTCTCGATGAAAAAGATTGAACGGATATCCCTGACCTTGGATTCGGATTGACCGGGGCGGCGGTGCTCCGATCACAGGAGAACCTAAAACCAGCGCTTAGTTTTTATGGCGATTTCGTTGGGACCGAACGGACCTGAGCTTTCAGTTGCTCCGCCGTGTTCCCTTCAACGACGATGGTCTGCGGGAAAAGCGGAATAATGTAGTCAGTTAGGAAGGTGATCACTCCATCCGAAATTCGATCCTCTGTTCGAACCCTGACTTCGACAAGCTTTTCCTGACGGATCAGTTCCGGGATGTCATGCCGATAAATCGGCAATAGCCCCCCCAAGAGATACCAGTCTTTGTATTCGTTTTGATAGGAAGCCTTTTCATTCTCAGCCATAATCCTCACCGGCATATGATCCGGGGCACTCAGCGTGGTAGTAAAACATCCCGTGAGCAGAGAACTGAGCATCAGGAGTGCAAATGACTTCATTTGCCCACCTCGATTTTTGAAGCATCTGACCCCTGCCGACCTTGAGGGTTAGCATCCACGATCGTGCCATCCGGCGTATGCAGCACGCGGTTCCCTTCGACAATCAGCGTTCTCCGGGGAAAACCGAAGATCCCAGGGATAATCGAGTAAAGGCCGTCTACGAAGGTATTCGTCATCTGAATTCGCGCTTCCTTCAATCCTTGTTCCTTGATAATGGTTGAAGCGTTGACATCTTCCGGGTTGAACGGCTCTCCTCCCCAGTATTTGAACCAGGCGTGTCGCTCAACCTTAATTTCAGCGGTCTCCCCCTTTGACATCAGACGCACTTGGCTTTGGGGAGGCGCATTCAGATGCATCACACCGCAGCCCGAGAGCTGCAGGCACAACACCATTGCGAGAAAGGCATGACATCCGCGAGTCGACGCAGCGTGACTTTTCATTCTGGTGGGATCTGGACCCTGATCGGCTCTGAAATGCACTACGTTCCTCGCTTTGGGATGGATGGATAGGTTATCGAATGTCGCCTTGACGTCTATTCTCGCTTTTTGCTCTCAGCCTTTTCCAGTGCCTCTCGGGGATCCTCTGATAGGTCCGCATTTAAGAATGACGGACTCTCGGGAAGCACGAGCTTCAGTTGATTTTCGTGATCGATGGCCACTTTCACTGAAGTTGCAGCAAGATCCAAGACATGTCCCCCATGGGCTCGATCTCGACTGATGAAATGCAGATGGTATCCGGGGACATTGATGGCATGGGCATATTCAGGCGTAAAAAAACCGACCAGCGTTCCTTCAATCTGCTCGAAACAATACTCCGCCTGATGTTGGGTCGCCGACACAAGATCCGTTCCAGACTTCGCCTTGCAGGCGACCCGATAGTGCACACGAGTGAAGATGCCATCGATTCGAATGGCAGCAAAAATATTGTCGGAGGGCCGGAGCGTATCCAATCGACCTAGGAGATCTTTCCAGTCTTCAATCTGATCGAATGTCGCTTCAACATCCGCTTTAAAATGCGTTGCAACCCAAAATGGCGTCAGGTGATCAGGATCTGCAGGATGAACGGATCCATCCGAAAGTGCGTGATAACAGGCTCCATCCAACAGGATCCCCTCACCATCGAGCCCATGAAAGGTCCCTAAGCCAAAGTCGCCGTGCTTGAGGATTTCCCTGACACGAACGCAGCCCTGATAAACACCTTCAACGAGCGCACCAGAAGTCGAAACCTGATAGATCGAGTGATGTTCGAGATCGAGAAAATCAGC
>Ga0207958_1000071_pt1 | contig 34664 bp, 32 predicted proteins | sample CryBogCBH27Jul07_FD_184606 | JGI IMG/M metagenome (GOLD analysis project Ga0207958, IMG submission 184606) | Freshwater microbial communities from Crystal Bog, Wisconsin, USA - CBH27Jul07 (SPAdes) (version 2) | ecosystem: Environmental > Aquatic > Freshwater > Lake | place: Crystal Bog... | reverse complement strand
TCACTTGAAGCGCGTGATGATCATGGGCCCTAGCGTCCGAATCCCTTTTGCATTTCATGGTGCCATTTTAACATGATATGGCACTACTTAATTAACGCTCAGTAAAAGTAATTCACATCACTGTGATTCGTCGGCGCCCCGGGTGCCGTCTCGGCAAAGCGCCCTTTCATCAGAATCTGCCAGCCGGCCTGAAAAGCCACGTTGTAGGCCCAATCCCAACGCGCAGCCACCTCTACCGTATCACCGACATAATTCCCCGATCGACCGGTGGGGTCTGAAAGGTTGGCGGCAGACCAGCCGACGGGCGATCGTCCATCCGCCAGCCACCAAAGACGGTGAACCAAATAGACAAAAACATCGTCCTTGGGGTTGAAGAGGACCCGCACAGCCGGTGAGTTGATGTTCGTCCGATTGAAGAGGTTCAGAATACCGCTGGGGCCAAAGTCAATGACTGAAATCCCATAGAGAGCATCAAAGGAAGGCGAGGCATAATCCCATTCGACCTGGAGGCGTGGCTTCCAGGGCAGGTTCCAGGCGTAAGCGACCTGGAGATGCTCCATGATCGCGCTGAAGGGCCTGGCAGGCGCGGTCGGCCTTTGAACCTCCGGTGTCATGCCGGTCTGACCGACGGATTCAATCTCGTAGTCAAAGCCTTCCTTTTGCACTTCCCGATAGAGACGAAATCCGGGGGTCTGGTAGGACTCATGAATCTTTTGGCTCGAAAGCCTTGAAAGATCATAGTAGTAGGCCTCAAAGTGCTGATGATTGCCTAGCTGCTGGGTAGCATAGATGCCGGCAAAATAGGCATCATTCATCGGCCGATTCCAGACCGCGTCATTGGCCAAAAGGGCTGTGGGATTGTTGGGCAGGAGCGCCATCGGATCTGTCCCAAATGCCGTGATCTCCCAGTCGCCTGCCGAGCTTTCACGTAACCGGGCCTGAACTCCCACGTAGCTTTGCTGGCTGTTTCGAAAAGCGTAGCGTCCGATCAGGCGAGTGCTCCCCAAGGACATCGTCATTTGACCCGCTTTGAATTCGGTATCCGCTATCCCATCCCAGAGGTTTCGCTCGATCATTGCCCCATACATCTGGGTGAAGTTCAGGGTATTCACCATGCTGTTGTCGATGCGATTGGGATCAGGAGGCCCCCACTGTCTTGCATCCCAGAATTCCATGCCGAAACGCCAATTCGTGATGGGCCGGATCTCGCCAAAGACAACCGACTGAATGGGGACGCTCCACTGACCCCGAGTTGTGTTTTTGATCCAGGGGGTGTCATAGGTTTCGTAACGAAACCGCTCTTCGACACTCAGTGAGGCCCAACTGGGAAGATCCAACAGTTTGTGGAGCGTGAGGTCCGGCTTGAGCACCCAGGTTTCCTTATTAGCGAGATAGTCTCGGCGTTGACTGGCCGATGCGCTTAGAGAACGTCTTGGGCGATTTTCAAGGGTATCAAGGACCTCGGTCGTCATTTGGGGCTGGGACGGATCGACGGGAGTCAAAGACTCCTCGGCTCCAACGGAACGGATACTGAGCAACAGCAGAATAATCGGGATGATGCAAAACGACACAAGAGATTCCGCTGAGATTCGAAACCTACCGGGCTAGCGTTTTTTTGAGAGGCTTTCCTTGTCTTTTACAGCAGCCTTGTCTTTAGGATTCTTCTTGTCAATCAGGACATGCGCCAAATGCTGAGCCGCGACGGCGACCGTGTCTCCTGGATGTGCCTTGCAATAATCACTGATGAAAAGAGACAGCGCCGCGCCTTCGACATTCTCGAGAAACGGGGTATGGATTGAAGAAGAAAGGCCAGAAAGATAACCGTAAACCCAAGCTTTGTAGTTATTGAATCGGGCCATTCGCCCTTCATTGGCGTCAAAGACACTCCGGGACCAAAGATCGCAAGAGACCGTTCCTATCACCGTGTTGCGACCCTCCTTTTGGCCGGGACTGACGAACAGTGGTGCTGGCTCCAACCCTGATGGGGGTTCTGCGATGTCAGATGAATTGCCCATCCGCTGACCATAATGCCCACCCTCACCGCCATTTCCGCCTCGGTGGCCGCCGCCATGCCCGCTACCGCCGTGATGCCCGCCACCACCATTATTTGCACAACCCAGCAAAATCGAAATGAACAACATCAGGAAAATGAAAAATGATCGAGTCTTCATGGGGACAATTCCAATTCAATGCACTATCGAAGCCCGTAAAGTGCTTTTTGCAAGGGATCTTTGAGCAGTTGGGCGATTTTTTCGTCTAGCACCCGGGCGACAATTGCACTTAGACGCGCTTCCTTTTCAACATGGTTGGCAAAGCTCATCCTGCCGATCTCTTGGGTCTCAATCTTTTCGTGAGTTCCTTGAATGCTTGCAGATCCCAACCGTTCGCCACGGTTGGAGCGAAGGTAAACATCAATGGCATAGTCCAGAAAAAGATCCGATTCTGCATGGGTGTCCCATGTGCGGATCTCAACCAGCAATAGCCCCTTACTGACTTCCTTGGAGGGCAGGGTCTTGGATGACTTCAGCCGATGCGACAAGGACTCGGCAAAACTGAGGCAATGCGGAGTCCGGTGCACACTGACCGGTACAGGGCAATCATCACGATTCAAGACATCGCGGACCTCACCGAATCCGTTCTCTGCCTTACCCACATAAAGGGGGATCTTTTTAAGGCTCAGAACTTCGGGCCTCAGGTCCTGAACCAGCACGTTGATGGGATAGGCATCGAGTGGCCTCAATAAGGGCATCGCAGCACCATAGTTGTAATAGGTCACGGTCGAAATCCCCGGGGTCATCATGACGCAGCCTGCTGTGGAGATGGCTCCGACGAGAAGGGACAGTGCCTGAAAAAAAGTTTTATCCATATACACCGAGTCAACTTAAATTAAGGATAATCAGGGGCAATTCGGCTACACCCCGCAGAGCATACCCTCAAATGTCCTCCCGCAAAGCACATGCCCTGGACATCAATACCTATGGGGTCGGCTGGGTCTTGTTGTTGGGATGCCTGACCTTCGCAGATGTGGCAGCCGAGACGCTCTCGCCCCCTGAGCCGTTATCCCTGAATGCCTCCGCCCCCGCCGTCGTTGCAACCGGCCAAGTCATCCATGTTCCTGAATCGGGCCTTTGGGGTTCCGATCACATTCTGAATCAAGGGGTCATCTGGGGAAACGGCACGCTGGGCGGATCGGTCGATAACAGGGGCTTGCTGATTACCGATGAGACACGTCCGAGCGAGCTCCCCGGGAGTTTCGACCAATCCCCAAGGTCCACTCAACTGATCCCGTCCGTATCAAAGCTTCCCTGGCTTCAATACGGGCGAGTGAACGCCACTTCGACCATGAACATCAGCGGTGATTTCCTCGAGAGGTCGAGCGGAAGCACTTACTTTACGGTAACCCCTACCGGAAACTCCCAATTGCAGGTGGCAGGTGAAAAGCTTCAGCTCGACGGTGAGTTGGAGATTCATCTTGAGAACTTCGATTCCCATCACAAGGGCCCATTAAGGCCCACCTTTACTCTGATCAATCCGACGAATCCCTCCGCCCAACTGATATCAGGGACCCCTCAGGTCTTGATCGCTGACGACAGCGGAAAATGGAGTTACCGTGTTACGGAAACCAGCAGCGGTCAGGTCTTTCTGACGCTCGACCCGGTCAAGTACTTTGAGCGAGAGGCAGGAACCTTGAACCAGCGACTTCTGGGCAAACTCCTTGACCATGAAGTTCCCACAGCCACCGGGGCGCTCTATAACACACTGAACACCCTCTACCAATTACCGCAGGCTCAGTACCAGAACACGCTGACACGCATTGACGGCGAACTCCATGCGGAAACCCCTGGCATTCTTTACAGCGCGGTCGCAGATGCCTGGAATCCGGTCTACGCCCGAATGGGCATGAGTGCAAGCCAGGGGGGATATGTCCCTGAGGGAGACCCCCACTACTGGATAAGCGGTCTTGGCAGTTTTGGTGGCGTTGAGGGCAATCTCAACGCCACCGGCTATCATCAGCAAAGTGCCGGTTCGCTGATCGGCACTGATACAAAGATCCTGGATCTCATGACGGTCGGCCTGACTGCAGGCTATCTTTCGGCCGGTGCCACCCGCACCGGCATCGACAACCAATTGAAGGCTAACCTCTGGCAGATCGGAACCTACGCCGACATGCCGCTGGGTGAAACGGGCCACTTTGGCCTCTTGATCGGTTACGACCAAGGTGGGACCAGCACCCAGAATGCCAGTCTTCTGGGGTTATCCAAAAGCAGTGGGGAAGCCCGACTGATTACCGCTGAAGCCCTGACGTCGTGGCGATATGATCTGGGTGGGGGTCATAGCCTGACCCCGATCTTCGCATTTCAGTCATTGACTACACAGCATTCTGGCCTTGTCGAATCAGGCATTGCGGCCTTGGACAGTATTGCGGGATCGTTCAGCAGCAACTTTGTCTCCGCTCGTATCCAGACTCGCTATGACTATCAGTGGCAAGCCCTTGATGTGAACTGGATCTCCAGCCTGGCCGTCGGATTTCGCGAAATGCTCAATCAGCCGCTGGCCGATCGTGAAATCGGTTTTGTGGGGACCTCTGGGGGCTACGTCTTAACCCGTGGAGCGCAATCCAATGGCCAGACCGGCGCCGGATTGATCAATGCGGGCCTCTCCGGCCATCTGAATAACCAGTTTGATCTAGAACTTGGCTATCGCGGCATCTACAGCGGAACCGCACGTCTCAGCAGCTTTCAGGGCAATGTGGTGTGGAATTACGATGCGCCGGATATCAAGGCTCCAAGAGAGCCCCCATCGAGATTGCCGGCCATCGAAAATCCAAAGGCGGTGGAAGACGACAAGAAACCTCTGACCATCCGCGATCCGGGTGCGGACATGGCGAACTATCCCAATAGCGCCTTTACCCTCCCTGAAGGTGGTTTCTATCTCGAAAGTACCCCTTTCAGCTATACGGCACGTAGCGGAAGTTCCGGTCCTCCAACAGAAACCGGCCAGGTCCTCCTGCGTTATGGACTGGTGGAGAATATTGAGCTGCGCCTCTTCTATACCCCATATGAGGTCCAGAACAAAAGGGCCGGTTCAGTGTCAGGTTCAGGTCCCATGGCCTTTGATACGAAGATTCATCTTTGGGATGCATGGGAGGAGTACTTTATTCCAGCTGCGGGGTTCGAACTCACGATCACCACGCCATGGTTGGCCTCGACGGCCTTCCAGTCGCCGACCTCACCAGGCTTCTCCTTCAATTTCGATCAGGATTTACCCTACGATATCGGCATCGAATATAACATCGGAGCCTCAAATTTCGAGGATCCCCACGATTTATCGAAGAGCGTCTGGCAGCTTGCTGCTCAGTGGGCCGCTCAGCGCGATATCACTGACGATGTCGCCGTGTTTTTCAACGGGTACTACAACCGAACGACGCTACCACGTGTCTCCCATCATCACACGGAGACCCGCTTGGAAACCCGCTATCACATTATCTGCACCGAAACTGGCGCTCTGATTGGACATACGACCTGCCAGCAAATTGCTCACATTGTCAGTGTTCCCTATCAAGTCCTGGTGCCTTTGGATCCGATCAGCGAAGTCCCGGTGGTTTTGGGTGCCGGTTTGATATGGACCCTGAATGACCACGTCCAACTTTTTGGGAACACAGCGGCCGGCGTGACCCAGGGGAGTCCGGGTCTTCAAACCTACGTCGGTTTTGCCTGGACTCCCTGAGAGCCGCTGAACCGGCTTAGCATTCGATCAGGCGGGATGATGATCAGAGAGATGCGCCGATGCCGTGCCTGACTGGGCAACTGCGGGACGATTGGCCTCCCGCAGTCTTTCTGCATCCTCATAATCCATGTTGGACGCAATAACGAAAATGACGGACATGATCAGAAAGAGGGACTGATTGCTCATCGAACTTCTCCTGTTTATCAGGCCGCAGGGATGCGGCATGGGAGAAGAATAGCTCCTGCTATATTGCTATGTCAATAGCTTTTGTTAATTAATTTTCTCGGGGTTTTCGATAGCGCCGATGCTCAACCAAGGTCCCGATGATTTCAATCGGCGACACATCGGACCGAAGGATTGGATAGTCCTCGTTCAGCGGCACCAACTCAATCACATCGACACCCTGTGCATTTTGGCCCCGGGGTCGGTACTTCTTAAATGTCGCCTCTTGATCGGCATTGCGGGCAACCACAAAATCGCCAGGGGATGGCTTGAGGTCCGGATCGACAATAATGGTGTCGCCTTCCTTGAATTCAGGCTCCATCGAATTTCCGCGGACCTTTAAGGCAAACGCATGACTCCCGAGGTCCGCCTGAACCACGACATAGTCCTGGCCGGCCCCAGGCGCATAGGAATCCACCGCCTCTCGCCAAAGCCCCGCCTGAACGCTGCTGATCACGGGAACCTCTCGGATCCCTCCGGGAAGTGTGCTGAAGAAATGTCGGGCCTGGCGCGCACTGCCACGCGTTTTTTCAACCGCGCGAACCTTGGGTGTGGCGACACTGGCTTCCGTTCCCGTATCCCAGTCGTTTTCAGGAAAATCCATGCTCATCGAAGGCCAGCCGAACTTGCCTTCAAGAGTACGAGCGGCCTTTTCCCCAAGGTTTCGATGCCCGTTCAGGAGCTGTGAAACATAAGTCACATCAAGCTTGTAATGGCGGGCAAAGGCCGCAATGGAGGGAAATTTGGCAATTTCCCATCGCAGCGCCCGAAGTCTGAGTTCATGAATTTCCATAGTATTCCCCTGCAATGGATACGGACGACACGAATAGGTCATATGCTACATGAGCATTTGTCTTATAGCAATTGCGCGCGCCATTGATTTGCTCGGCGTTTGCCCTCGTCCCCCATCGCGAAATCGAGTGCCATTTTCAACTTGACTTATGTCCCCTGAACCCCATGGCTGTTATCCACAATTTCTGTGGATAACTTTGTGCATAGACCCGTGAGCAGGCCCAATCAGCGGGGGGTCCACTGGATTGAGCGAACTTCAGCCAGTGTCGTAACTCATTGTTTTATATTGGAGATATCGCAAGTCATTGAATCTTGGATGCCTTTCACGAGAAATCAATCAGTTAAGTTACGTGCTGTGCATGACCTGCTACAAAGGGGTGCAGGAATGTTTCCATTTTGGGTCAATTTGGTGACGTACGAATCGCCTTTTTTCGGCATTTCTGGCATTAAGATAGAACGAATTGGGCACCCCCTTACAGAGACATCTCATGATCGTTCAATCCTTCATCAGCGATGCGATTCCCTCCACGCTTCCTCACGTCCGCCTGGCGATGTACCAAGGATCCGGCCCTACCGGGGATTTTGCATCCGTCCTTAAAAACCTTGAGACACTCAAAAGCGTTGCGCGGAGGGCCAAAAGCCTCGGCGCACATCTTTTGAGCTTCCCTGAGCTCTACCTCAGCGGGTACAACACGACAGATGCCGCAACGGCGCATGCCCTTGCCGATCGCATTCTTCATGAGGGCATCCTGGACCGGATTGCTGAGGTGGCCCGCCATGAGGGACTGGCCATCATCTGCCCCTATCCCGAATCCGCGAAGGTCGCTGGGCTGACACGCTATTACGACAGTATTGTGGTATTCGGGCCCCAGGGTGAAATGCTCAAAAACTATCGCAAGACCCATCTATGGGGCGGCGATGAACGTCACATCTGGTCATTCGGGCACGTCCATCCTGAAGAAGGGAAAGCCTTCACCGTCTTCAAGGTCAACGGCATCAATGTCGGGGTGCTCAATTGTTATGAAGCAGAGTTTCCCGAACTATCCCGGATTCTGGCACTGAAGGGCGCGCAACTGGTGGTGATTCCAACCGCAGCGGATGACTACATGATCCTTCGGACCGGTGAAAAGACCAAAACGCCCTACCCCGATGCCAAATTCCTGATCCGGGCCAATGCCTATCAGAACGAGATGTTCTGCGCCTACGCCAATCGCCGTGGCATCGAAACCGAACAGGGCCGGGAAGTCGGCCGATATCTTGGCAACAGCTGTCTCTATGACCCGCATGGTCATGCGTTGTTACCTGAAACGACATTGCCACCCGTTCGAAGCGACCAATCCGGGTCCGGATGGAATGAGGACATGCTGCTGATCGCCGATTGCGTCCCTGCCTACTATGGGCCCACTCATCCGGAAACGCTGGTTCACGATCGCCCCAAGGCCACACATTATTTCGAAGACCGGCGCTGGGATCTTTATGCTGCACTGAACGCAAAGCATTACGTCGATCCAAAGGACGATCAGATCGTTTCTTACCCCGACGAGCCTGTTTGACCCCCGACTTTACAGAGACCTCATGCTGAAAGTGAACAAGAAAAAGGACTTTGCCGAAGTCATCTATGCCGGTCGAGAAATGGTTGATGCAGTGCCGACAAGCGAGATTCCAGAATCAGGCATGCCCGCCAAAACGGCTCAGCGGATTATTCTGGATGAGCTGAATTTCGATACCAATCCGGCCCTGAACACGGCGAGTTTCGTGACTGTCTGGATGGAGCCTGAAGCCGATGAACTCCTGAAAGAGACCAGCAACATCAACTTCATCGATTTTCACGAATATCCGACCACACGGACCATCCATCAACGGGTGATCAACATGATGGGGGCCCTGCTGCATGCGCCGGCCCCTGATAACGGTGACTCCGAAACCTCGGCGATTGGAACGGCGACCGTTGGTTCATCCGAAGCCATCATGCTGGCTCTTCTCGCTCACAAGTGGTCCTGGCGCAAGAAGCGACAGGCACAGTCGCAGGACGTCTCCCGACCCAATGTGATCTTCGGAGCCGATGTCCACTCCTGCTGGGAGAAGTTTGCCCTTTATTTCGACGTTGAAGCCCGAATCGTCCCGTTGAGATCCGACACCTATGTGATCGGCCCAGACGACGTCGAACCCCTGATCGATGAGAACACCATCGCCGTTGGCGTTGTGGTGGGCACCACCTTTACCGGACAAAACGACGATTTCACCGGTATCAACGCCCTGCTCCTGAAAATCCGCAAGGAAAAGGGCTGGGACATTCCGATCCACGTCGATGGGGCGTCCGGTGGCTTTGTCATGGCTTTTGCCCATCCAGAGATTGCCTGGGACTTCCGACTGGAGCAGGTGCGTTCGATCAATGTCAGCAACCACAAATACGGCCTGGTCTATCCAGGAATGGGCTGCGTGATTTTCCGTGATGAAACCTGCGTCGATCCCGAACTGATCTTCAAGATCAACTACCTCGGTGGCGAAATGCAGAACTTTAGCCTGAATTTCTCAAGACCCGCCTCTCAGGTCTTTCTTCAGTACTACAACTTTCTCAGACTGGGTCAGGAGGGATACCGCCGCATCATGGACAACATCATGCGGAATGCTCGGCATCTTGAAGGAAAGATTCTGGCGACAGGACAGTTCGACCTTCTGACTGACGTTATCCACCTGCCGGTCGTGGTCATCAAACTTCGGGATGACAGCCGTTATACCGTCTTTCAAATCTGTGAAATTCTTCGCGAACGCGGCTGGTCGGTCCCGGCCTACACACTACCACCGGATGCTGAGGACATTGCGGTCATGCGGGTGGTCGTTAAGGAGAACTTCACGCGCGACATGGGCGATATCTTTGCTGAGGACCTGGCCCACGCCATACAGCGACTCGAGACCGACCGTCCCCTCCGAAGGGCGCCACCGGCGGGCGGAAGAAAACACAAACTCTGTTAATCACGCTGCGTCGCCCCGGCTTTAGAAGCTGATCTGTACCCCAATCTCACCGCCCCGCCCCGCTTGCGGGGCGAATACCCGAAGATAAGAGACCGAGCTTCGGATGGTCTGATCGAGAAGGTTGTTGCCGCGGGCAAAAAGAAGAACGTCGTACCCCTTCACTTCAAGGTGATATTGCGTGCTGACGTTCCAGAGGATATAGCCGGGTGTGTCCGTTTGATTGGCACCGGCATAGTTCTGAGCATTCGCTCGTGTCAGACGGGAATTGAAGGCCCAGCGATCAAGATCGTAATTGAGCTGGAACCCGTACCGCAGGGGCGGCATGCGGGGGACATTGCCACCCGCCGTGAACTGGCCCCGGGTGTAGTCACTGAAAAGATCCAGAGCAAGCTTTCCCTGAACCGGGTCGCTGTAAAGGGGCAGACGGTAGTTGACTTCATACCCCCGGAAAACCGCATTCTGTTGGGCGTACTGGTAGACCGGAACACAATTGTTCGCACCCGGAGGACACTGGTTGTAGGGATAAAGATCCGGATCCGCCAATCGCCCCGTATCGAAAAGATAAATGTAGTTGTTGAACCAGTTCTGGAACAGGCTCACGTCGAGCTTGCCGTACTCGGTATCCAGAACGTAGCCAAGATCCATGTTGTAACTGGTCTCCATCCCCAACTGGTTGCTCCCCAGTTCGATGCTGTTGGTGGCATCGTGGAATCCTTTGAAATAGAGTTCCTGAACCTGGGGTGCCCGCTGGGAATGAGTGAGGGTCAACCGAAGATCGTTATGCTTATCGACGTGCCAGAGCTCTGAAAGCGAGGCACTGATCGGAAGAAAGCTTCGGGATGGATAAGCGCCGTTCTGAGGGGTCAGAAGATTGGTTTCGATACGAACGCCAGCCTCCGTTGCAAAGACCTCGTGATCGAAGCGCTCAACGGCGAAAAGCGCATAGTCCTGAATTGTCGTCAAAGGGGCCAAGGATGGCGCACCGGCAGGCAGCGTTCCCGGCGCTGCCACTACGTTGAAATCATTGTTCTGGGTCTGAAAACCCATCTTTCCGGTTAGCGACCCCCAGGGAAGCTGTTCCAGCTCGAATCGGCTGTCATAGCCCTTGTTGGTGTAGGTCGCCTGGACGGCCTGATCCAATAGCTCATAGTGGGTGTAATCATTCCAGGCAAAGCGAAGACTGGCCTTCTCGAAGAGATTTCCAGGCTTGATCCATTCCGTCTTGGAGGTGGCACGGGAGGTGTTCTGGGCAATATTGACCCTGGGTGCGCCGGCCGTCCCATCGGGAGGAATCCCGTAGTAATCATTGCGATTATTGTAAGAGGCACCCGAGTAGCCCCAATCATCAACCCAGGAGAACCCGGCGGTACCCCCAATCGCGTTACCCGCCGTATTCGCAAGATACCCCCGAGTATTCGCCTGAGGGAGAGCGCCTCCGCTCATCTGTTGATAGGCGGCATCATTGATCGCAAACCCAGGAATGGAGAGATTGCCATTCTGGCGGTAGAACCCGTCCAGATGGAGAGCCAGGTGGTCGCCACCCGTATCGAGCTTGAGGGCACTGGCGGTTTCGTCAGAAACCGAATTGTAGCGGGTTGAGAAGGCGCCCTCGAGTCCCGACTTCGGGATTGAGGCAGGTACCCGCCGGTCAATCACGTTCACGGCCCCGCCGATCGCCGTCCCGCCATAAAGGAGGGACGCCGGCCCCTTCAGGATCTCCAGTTCTTCCGCAAGGAGAGGTTCGATCGCGTTCGCATGATCGCCACTGAACTGGGAGGCATCGAGAATATTCAACCCATCTTGCAAGACCTGAACTCGCGGGCCCATCTGGCCGCGGACGACCGGCTGCCCCACCCCGGGCCCAAAGGATGCGTTATTGAGCCCTTGCTCCTGCTCAAGGGTGGCACCGAGCGTATCGGTGATTTTCTGACTGAGCGTATCCCCCTTGAGCACAAGCTTCGGCTGTCCAACATCCAGCGCGTTGGGCTTTTCGACTGTCGCTTCCACCTGGACTTCTTCAAGCGACATCACCTCCTCTTCCGGAGCCGCCCAGGAAGGAACGTGCCACGCCAGTAGCAGGGCGGAGAGAAACGTGCCATGAGCATGGTGTCGCCTGTCGGCATCCTGCCAGGGGGGGTTCCTTCTTGACGACGATTTCATCGGGGCGGAATAGCGTGTAAAACTCTGATAGCGACCCCGAGAGGGGAAACGTCGAAACAACTCGAGAGAGGCCTCCCTTTTGTTATGTTATATTATAACATAGGTGACGTGAGCCCTTCGAAAACGGCGTTTCCCCCTCTAAACTATTTCCGTTGAACGGTCCTTTCCAAGGAATCCTGCCCCATGTCCTTGCACGACCATAATGTCTGCCTGAACACCGCCATGAGCCGGGCCGATGCCTTGTGTGAACGACGTGGCGTCAGATTCACCCCCATTCGCCGAAAGGTCCTTGAGCTCATCTGGGCCAACCACGAATCGACCAAAGCCTATGATCTTCTGGAGGCCCTCAAGGATTTCGATGCCAGTGCCAAACCCGCGACGGTCTACCGTGCGCTGGATTTTCTGATTGAACAGGGACTGGTTCATCGGGTGGAAACGCTGAACGCCTTTATCGGTTGCAAACAACCCGAAATCCGCCACGATCTTCTCTTTCTCATCTGCCTTGAATGCCATACGGTTGAAGAGAGAAGTACGCCGAACCTAAGTCAGGCGGTGGCTAATGAACTGGCTTTGGCCCAGTTCACGGCAAAGGCGCAAACCTTTGAAATCCTCGGGCGTTGCCAGAACTGCGGATCCTGAATAAGGAGACACCTGTCCGGTGTATCATGGGGCATCACTCCACCGGGCCCAAGGACATGGAACAGAATTACCTGCAACTGACCCTGATCGCCGCTGCGGCACTCATCGCACCCTTGGTCGCGGGACTTCCCCAGCGGTTTCGGGTCCCCGTGGTGGTGGTTGAGCTGCTGCTTGGCATCCTGATGGGCCCCCACCTCCTCAATCTCGCCCAGCCCACAGGGCTGGTGAATGAGCTCTCGGAACTCGGCCTCACCTTCCTCCTCTTCATGGTTGGCTATGAGATCAACCTGGAGTCCCTTAAGGGGCCGCTCTTCGCCAAAGCTGCCACAGGTTGGGCGCTTTCCTTTGGGGCAGGACTGATTCTGATGGCGCTGTTTCATAGCACCGGGATCATTTCAGCGCCCCCCTTAATGGCTGCCGTTGCGCTCTCAACGACTGCGCTGGGAGTCTTGATACCCATCCTCAGGGATGAAGGGGAACTGGAAACCGACTTTGGAGCCAGGTTCATGCCGGTGGCCACTCTCGGAGAATTTGGCCCCCTGATGGTGATCTCGCTCATGCTGATCCCAACCCACGCCACTGTCCTTCATACCTTGTTTATCGTGGTCTTTGTCGCACTGGCCTTTCTGGCCGCATTCGGCGCCTATCACCCAAAGACTCAGGCCTTGGGGCAACGAATGACCGAAATCCTTCCCAAAAGCGGAGAGTTTCAGGTTCGGCTTTGCATGCTAATTCAGGCGCTTTTTGTGCTCTTGGCCGCCAATTTCGGCCTCAACGTCGTGATTGGGGCATTTGCCGCCGGTTTGATTGTTCGACTCATGGCGCGCGCGAGCGATCATCAGGCCCTTGAAGAAAAGCTTAACGGCATTGGTTATGGCTTTTTGATTCCCTTCTTCTTCATCGTGGCCGGGCTGAAGTTTGATCCCACGCTGCTCATGACAGGTCCCCTTGCCGCCTTTCAGGTCGTGGGCCTGCTGATCTTACTGTTGGTGATCCGCGGTCTTCCAGTCTTCCTCTACGGCGATTCGATGGATATCAAGGACCGCCTCCGGTTCACTCTGTATTCTGCGACCGGACTTCCGATCATTGTGATCGTGACCGAGATTGGCATTGCTTCTGGACTGATGCGGGAAGAGCGTGCTGCAGCGCTTCTCTGCGCGGGAATGCTGTCTGTCGTCCTTTTCCCCATCCTGGCGCGTTACGTCAAAAACACCGAGTTTTCCCAACGGGTTTAGCCCCTCGGTTCAGGACGCCAACACTGTCTCGCTGATTGGCATCATGCTGAAACATCAATGGTCGATCCTCTTTCAATGAGCGATACTTCTGGGCGGGGGCACCGATCTCCTGCCGGATGCGGCATTGCCTCATGCTATCTGATTAAAACTCAAACGGAGCCTTGCCACCGATGAACTGGTTGCTTCTATTTATGCCGATTGCATTTGCACTGGATCACTTTCACGCCGGCCCCATCCCCGTCTTTTTGGCATCAACGCTTGCGATCCTGCCCCTTTCAAGACTCATGGAAGAAGCCACCACCGTGCTTTCCAAGATCCTCGGGCCGACGATTGGGGGGTTACTGAATGCCACCATGAGTAATGCACCTGAACTCATCATTGGCATTTCCGCTCTTCACAATGGGTTGATCGCGATGTTGAAAGCCTCGATTGCAGGGGCCATCATTGGCACACTGCTCTTTGGTCTTGGGCTTTCCATCTTTACAGGCAACTTTGGTAAATCGCCCAGAACGTTTGTTGCCCCGATGGTCGGAATGAACATGGGGCTTTTGACCGTGTCCTCTTTAGGTCTTCTGATTCCGGCCATCTTCAACATCAGCACCACGGCGGATTACGAAATCAGCATGCACATTTGCATTTTGATGCTGATTCTTTACGTCGCGAGCATCTATTACACCTTGAATCAGAAAAATCCTCCCATCGACACGGCCGGAGTAGAAAAAGCGATGGAGCAACAGGAGGTGGCACCCGTTGAGACCTCGACCGAAAAGAAGCTGCATACAGAGGAGCATGAACCGAACTGGGGTCGCAACAAGGCCATTGGGGTTCTACTCTCAGTCACCGTCGCACTGGCCTTGACCAGTGATCTTCTGACCGACTCGATACAGCCGGCGGCTGACTTGCTGCACCTCACGCCGTTTTTTGCCGGTATGTTCCTGCTGTCGATGGTGGGCAATATCCCTCAGTTCATTAATTCGGTCTCCTTTGCCCGCAAGGACCAGCTGACCCTGGCCCTTTCGGTTAACCTAAGCTCCGTCACTCAGCTAGCCCTTCTGGTTGCTCCTATCCTCGTCCTTTCAGGCGGTCTTTTTGGCAAGCCGATGGATCTGGTCTTCAACCAATTCGAACTGATTGCCATCGTGATCTCGGTAATTGTCGCCCGCTACTTGCTGTCGGACCAGAGGACCACCTGGCTTGAAGGCTTCATGCTGATCATCATGTACATGATGTTGGCCGTCGGCTTTTATTACCTGCCAGCAACGCAAGCCACCTAAGGACAAACTCAGTCCCTGTCCCTATCATCAGGAGACACCATCGTTTCCCTCAGAGCGGGGCGGCCTTTTGTTTGGAACGCCTGTCAACCTTCGCTCGCTTAGCTTGGGAAGTTCCTGGAGCAGACCCCTTGAAATTTCACTCATCAGCCTCTACCCAACCCCCTGATGGAACCTTTGGAGTGCCCCCCTTGCTCCGCGTCTTTTGGGTCAGCCTTCTGCTATTGAGTTGCTCTGGCTGTTCCTATTTCTTCACGCCACTGAACAAGCCGCTAGACAAAACTCCAAGTGAGAACGGCTACAGCTTCAACAAGACGCGGGGTGGAAAACTGGGGGATGACCTGATCCTTTTGACCTTTTCCGGAGGGGGAACCCGGGCTGCGGCGCTGTCGTATGGCGTCCTCAAGGAGCTCAGGGATACCACCATCATGTCGGGCGGCCAACGGGTTCGGCTTCTCGATGAGGTCGACAGCATCAGTTCGGTCTCGGGGGGTAGTTTCACCGCAGCCTATTACGGTCTCTTTGGCGACCGCATTTTTCAGGATTTTGAGGATGTATTTCTCAAAAAGAGCATTCAAGGCATTCTGATCCAGAAACTGTTTGACCCCTCTTATTGGTGGCGAAGCCTATCGACTGGTTTTGACCGAACGGAAATGGCCATCGAGTATTACGATGGCAACATTTTTGAAGGCAAGACTTTCCGGGATATCGACCTTAACAAGCGGCCATACATCGAGATCAACGCGACCAATCTCGGTGCCGGGAACCGATTCTCCTTTATCCAACTCTATTTCGACTTGATCTGTACCGACCTACTCGATCTTAAGGTCGCACGCGCGGTAACCGCCTCATCGGCGGTGCCGATCATGTTTGCGCCTGTGGTCCTTAAAAGTTATGCCGGACAGTGCGATACGAACCAGAATCCCTTCTTCAAAGGCCTGATGGACCTCCATGATCCCGACCCCCGAATCACAGAACTCCAGCATCGCGTCCAGCGCTACATGGATCATGAGAACCACCCCTACATCCACTTGATCGATGGTGGAGTCGCTGACAACTTGGGGGCCCGAGCAATGACTGAAAGACTCGAAGCCTTTCGAAATGGTTTCAGTATGCTGATCGGCGATCACAGACCCAAAAACATCATCATGATTATGGTCGATGCTGAAGTAGAACCTGTTCACAGCGTCGATGAATCGCCAGACAAGCCCTCGCTGGGCGATACCCTCCAGGCTTTCTCAAATATCCAGTTTCAGTTGTTCAATAATGAAACGAAAATTCTTCTGGACCGTAAACTGGATGAGCTTAAAAAGCATTTGGAGAGCGAAGGGCATCCGGTCACTCTCTACAAGATACCTGTGGAATTTTCATCGGTTCACGGCAAATCGCTCAAGGAGCACCTGAACAGCCTACCGACCTCCCTGGAATTGTCCTCAACCGATGTAGACCTCCTTGAACGCACCGGTGCAGAGCTGGTTCGTAACAATAAAGAATTCAAGGCGTTCCTCAAAACCGTCGAAGGTTACCGAAATGGCGACCCCAACCTCGCGAGCACCCCATCTGCCTTACCCAAGGAGCCCCGAGTAAGACATCATCTGTCCAGCCATCACTCCTCCACGCCACCACCATGATGCCCGTGGATGACTCCAAGACAAGGATTTCTACTCCGATCAGTCTTTGGTGTGCCATTGCATTCTGGGCCCGTATTGGCTGCATCAGTTTTGGTGGCCCCGCCGGCCAGATTGCCCTCCTGCATCAGGAACTCGTGGATCGTCGCCGCTGGATCGATGAATCCCGTTTCCTGCATGCCGTCAATTTCTGCATGGCCTTGCCAGGACCGGAAGCCCAGCAATTGGCCATCTACTGCGGCTGGTTCCTTCAGGGCATTCCCGGGGGGATTCTGGCAGGATCCCTCTTCGTTCTGCCCTCCTTGTTCATGCTGTCGGGACTGGGATGGGTTTACCTGACCTTCGGCAACCTGGAGCTGGTTCAGGCCTGTTTTGATGGGATACGACCCATCGTCGTGGCACTGGTGGCGTTTGCCGCCTTCAGGTTGTCCCGCAAAGTTCTCAAATCTCCGCTTCTGGCCGCGTTGGCGCTGGCCTCGTTTCTGGCGCTGCGCGCTGCGGGCCTTGAGTACCCCTGGGTACTGGCCGGCGCGACCTTGACGGGACTGGTGGTCGGCCGCTTTAACCGTCATCTCCTGTTGCCGTCGACCGCCAAGCCCCCCTCAGACCCAGAGGCCAGCCCCTCTCATTCTCCATCCCGCTGGACCCTTCCGCCGATCCTCCTCGGTGGCTGGGTGCTCTGGGCCACCCCATTGGCCATCATGGCCACTTTCTTGGGATCACCCAATCTGCTTTCAGACCTCGGTGCCTTTTTCACCCAGGCAGCCCTGATGGGTTTCGGCGGCGCTTATGCGCTCGTACCCTATGTGAGTGAAGCTATGGTGGAACACCATGGCTGGCTGAATCGACAAGAACTGGTGGACAGTCTTGCGCTGGGGGAAACCACCCCCGGCCCATTGATCATGATGTTCAGTTTCATGGGATATCTTGCCGCCTCCAAAGCTCCGTCACTCTCCGACCTTCCAGTCCCTCTTGCTGGCTTCATTGGGGCCACCGTCGTCACCTGGTATACCTTTCTGCCTTCGTTTGTGCTGGTCCTCGCCGGGGCTCCCCTTTCCGAACGCCTTCGCCGTCACCGGGACTTTGAGGCCATTCTCGCTGCCATTTCGGCTGCCGTCGTCGGCGTGATCATGAGCCTTGGGGTGTATCTTGGCGTAGCGGTCTTTGGCCGCGGAACAGAGGGGGGAATGGACCATCGCCTGATGATCCTCTTGGCCGTGGTGGCGCTTTTGCTGTTGGCCTTTGGCCGCATCTCACCGATCCGGGCGATCGTCGCTGGTGGTTTAGTCGGCGTGGCGCTAAAAATCCTTGCGCCGACGATGCTGGCCTTTTTTTCTTGACCTTGGCGCCCCTCGTCGCGAGGCGTGCTTGGTCCTTGAGGATGGCTTCGGCGTCCTGAAAAGGAGCTGTTTCAACCCCTCCCATTCATAAAGCACCAACGCAGCGACGATCAGGGCGGTACCGCCATAGACCGAGGGCGTGATGGGCTCGTGGTTCACCAGATCCCCGACATACAAGGACAGCATCGGGGTCAGAAGGGTGATCAGGGAGACTCTTCCCGCCTGAAGATTGCGAAGGATGTAAAAATAAAGCGCGAATCCTCCGGTCGTGGCCACCAGACCCAAAAAAAGGATCGAATAGATCGACCGGTCTGGAATGTTTTGAGGCCAGCCCCCGTCAGAGAGAAAATAGACACCCAAATAGAGGGGTACTGCAATCAAGAGGCTCCCAGTCACCTGCACCAAAGCCCCAAGATCCCGATGAATGCCCTTGACCGCCACAGCACTCAGGGCTTGAAAAAGGGAGGCCCCCAGAATTGCGACAATGCCAAGGCTGGCCGATTCTGAAAAATGCAGCGCCGAATGAAACATCAACCCAAGGCCGCCAATCCCAAAGAGATAGGATAAAAGGCGCCGGGGTGAAAGGCTTTTCTCCCCCAGGAAGACTGCCGCGAGAGGGGCGGTCAAAAGTGGCGTGAGACCAAAGACCACGGAGATCCAGCCTGAGGGCAGGTGTTGCGAGGCCCAGTAGGTCAGAAACATGGAGCCAAAGATCTGCAAGGCTCCGGCAAAATAAGTCCCAAGAGCCCGTCGATCCAGAGGCAAGGTCGTCCGGGACACCACGAGATAGAGGATGAGTGCCAAAAGTCCGGTGACCATCCGTCCGGTCACGCCGAACAGATAGCCTGGCCCCTCGCCACTCCACTTGATGGCGAGCGGAGTCACCGACCATAGCAGGACCAGGACAATGTAGGCGATGAGAATACGCATGGTCAGGATGACTGGCTTTCAATTCGATGTACTCAGGAGGATTGATCTTAATGCAGAAACAACGCCCCCTTTCCGATGAAATCGATCGCTACCGCATCAAGAGCGCCGAATCCGAGAAGGAAAAACTGAAAGTGCTGGAGGAGGCCCTCGAAAAAGCCGTGGAGCGGGCCCGCATGACCTACTTCTGGATCACCCTCTCAGTTGCCGTTTTTTTACTCACCCTGGTCCAGACCTTCAAGACGGTCGGAATTTTCGTGATTCCGGAAATCGGTTTCAAGTGGTCTTTGGTGACGATGACCATTTTGATCGTGCTGCCGTGGCAACTCCGAAAATTACGGGCCCTGGGCTAGTCTCCCATGACCGATTTAGCCCTTTTAGCGAACCGGGACCCCTTCAGGGCCTTCCTGCCCTACCCCGAAACCCACGTCCCTCAGGGGCATGGCCCGTTATCGGGGAAGACGTTTGCGGTCAAGGATCTCTTTGATGTGGAAGGCTACCCGACAAGCTTCGGCCAACCGCATGTCCTCGCTCGGTCTGGCCTCAAGCTCAAGACGGCGCCTATGGTTCAGGATCTTCTGAATCAGGGGGCCCGGTTCGTCGGCAAGACCCATCTGGTGGAAATGGCCTTTGCCCTGACCGGAAGAAATGCGCATTTCGGTACCCCAATCAACCCCCGGGCACCCGACCGTTTGCCCGGCGGATCGTCATCGGGTTCTGCCGCTGCCGTTGCAGGAGGCCTGGCCGATATCGGTCTTGCGACCGACACCCTGGGTTCCATTCGCGTTCCGGCGAGTTATTGCGGCCTTTTTGGGCTTCGCCCGAGCCATGGGCGACTCTCACTCGAAGGCGCCTTTCCCTTGGCGCCCTCCCTGGATACCGGCGGATGGCTGACACGCGATGCAAAGACACTGGTTCAAGTGGCGGAGGTCTTTCTCCCCGGAGAGCGCTTGGGGAAATTCAGGCTGTGTGTCCCCCGAACGCTCATCGCGCATTTGGAGCCGGGGGTTGCGGAGGCCTTCGAGGCTTTCCTGGACCAGGTCCGTGTTGCCTTCGGGGATGTTAGGGACATCCCACTCGATCCTGAGGTCATCGGCCTTTGGGTTCAAACGGTTCGGATCATTCAGGGCTATGAAGCCTGGCGGGCCCATGGCGATATGATCGAACGCGATCAACCCGAACTCGGTCCGGGGATCCGTGAGCGTTTTACCTATGCCTCATCGATTTCGGCAGAGGCCTATGAGGCAGCCGTTTCACAGAAAGCGTCACTGAAAGCCGCTCTAATCGAAGAAATCGGCGAGGCCTTTCTCATCCTTCCCAGCGCCCCAGGTCCTGCCCCCCTGCGTGAGTCCTCCGATGAATCCCTTGAAGTGCACCGCAGCGCCCTCCTCCGGCAGCTGGCCCTTTCAAGCCTTTTTTCGCGTCCTGAAGTGAGTTTTCCTGCCCTCGAAGTCGATGGACTTCCGGTCGGCCTCTCGCTGATGGGTCCCGAAGGACAGGACCTTGCCCTCTGCCACTTGGCCGAATCGCTGTTTCAGCTTTGATCCGAACCGTTCGATCTTGTCATCAAGCGTTCCAAATTGCTCCTGTAACATTGAAAGGGTACAATTGTTGATTAACTCGGATGAAGGCTGATCGCGACTTCGTCCGGCCCAGGACCTCCAATGGCCCTCGAGGTTGTTGTTCATCCAAGGCCCCGACTTTCGAAATCTCCCGACGATCCAACCCGTTCCAAACCCTTCAAGACACGTCATGACTGATTTATCGCTCTATCGCAACATCGGCATCTTCGCTCACGTCGACGCCGGCAAGACCACGACCACCGAGCGCATCCTCAAGCTCACCGGCAAGATCCACAAGATCGGCGAGGTGCATGACGGTGCCGCCACCACGGACTTCATGGAACAGGAGCAGGAGCGCGGCATCACGATTCAGTCGGCAGCGACCACGTGTTTCTGGAGAGACCATCGCTTCAACATCATCGACACCCCCGGCCACGTTGACTTCACCATCGAAGTCTATCGTTCGCTCAAGGTTCTCGACGGCGGCGTCGGTGTCTTCTGTGGTTCCGGTGGTGTTGAACCCCAGTCCGAAACCAACTGGCGTTATGCAAACGACTCCAAGGTCGCCCGCGTCATCTACATCAACAAGCTCGACCGTATCGGTGCCGACTTCTATCGCGTCGTCAAGCAGATCAAGGAAGTCCTGGCCGCTGAACCTTTGGTCATGACCCTCCCGATCGGCCGTGAAGACGGATTCGTTGGTGTCGTTGACGTGCTTACCCGTAAGTCCTACATCTGGGACGACTCTGGGGATCCGATGAAGTTCACCGTGGGTGAACCGCCGGCTGACATGGTAGACGACGTTGAAACCTGGCGCGCCGAACTGATCGAGAAGGTTGTCGATCAGGATGACGACGTGATGGAAAAGTACCTCGAAGGTGAAGAACCCGATGTCGATACCATCAAGCGTCTGATCCGCAAGGGCACCATCAAGCTCGACTTCTTCCCGACCTTCTGTGGCTCTTCATTCAAGAACAAGGGCGTTCAGCTGGTTCTCGATGCCGTCATCGACTACCTGCCGAACCCGACCGAAGTAAATCCGCAGCCTGAAGTCGACCTCGAAGGTAACGAAACCGGCAACTTCGCCGTCGTTGATCCGGCAAGACCGTTCCGCGCACTCGCCTTCAAGATCATGGATGACCGTTTCGGCGCCCTGACCTTCCTGCGCATCTACTCCGGCAGCCTTAAGAAGGGCGACACCGTCCTCAACACTGCAACCGGCAAGACCGAGCGTATCGGCCGTATCGTTGAAATGCATGCCAACAACCGTCAGGAGCTTGACGCTTGCCAGGCCGGTGACATTGTTGCCGTACTCGGCATGAAGAACGTTCAGACCGGTCACACCCTGGCTGACCAGAACAACCCCGCCACCCTCGAACCCATGGTCTTCCCCGATCCGGTCATCTCGGTCGCCATCGCGCCGAAGGACAAGGCCGGCAACGAAAAGATGGGCATCGCTCTGGGCAAGATGGTTCAGGAAGATCCGTCCTTCCACGTCTCAACCGACGAAGAAAGTGGCGAGACCATCCTCAAGGGCATGGGCGAACTACACCTCGACATCAAGATCGACATCCTGAAGCGTACCCATGGCGTTGAAGTTGTGGTTGGTAAGCCGCAGGTGGCCTATCGCGAAACGATCACCCGCCCGGTCGAAGACGAATACACCCACAAGAAGCAGTCCGGTGGTTCAGGTCAGTACGCAAAGATCAACTACACCATCTCTCCCGGCGAAGCCGGTTCAGGCTTCACCTTCCAGTCCACGGTCACCGGCGGTAACGTTCCTCGTGAATTCTGGCCGGCGGTCGAAAAGGGCTTCAAGAGCATGGTCGACAAGGGCACCATGGCAGGCTTCCCGGTTGTTGACTTCTCCGTCAACCTGACCGACGGTGGCTTCCACGCGGTCGACTCTTCATCCATCGCATTCGAAATCGCAGCGAAGGCGGCCTTCCGTCAGACCATGCCGAAGTGTGCCCCGCAGCTGATGGAACCGATCATGAAGGTCGACACGTTCAGCCCGGATGCCAACGTCGGTGACGTCATCGGCGACCTTAACCGCCGCCGTGGCATGATCAAGTCACAGGAAGCAGGCCCGACCGGTGTTCGCATCAAGTCGGAAGTCCCGCTTTCCGAAATGTTCGGCTACATCGGCGATCTTCGCACGATGACTTCAGGCCGTGGCCAGTTCTCCATGGAGTTCTCGCACTACAATCCCTGCCCCAAGCAGGTTGCGGATGCGGTCATCAAGGAAGTTCAGGAACGCAACGCCCAGAAGGACTAATCTCCCCAAGGCGGCCCCAAAGGGCGCACCCCCCACCGTGTGTGGAGGGTGCGCCCTTTTTTATGGGCATGAAAGGACCCCGACCTTCGGCATTCTCCTGATTCGCCCAGGAACCGACCTCAACGGAGACTCACAATGACCGATCAACCCGCCATGGACGAATTCACCTACCTCTCCGTCCTGATCGGATTGATTCTCGGCCTAGGCATTACTCAATTGTTGGATGGAACGCCCAGCCCCCATTGACGCTGATCGTGAGCAAAACTCTTTATTCATCGCTGATAGGCTTATACCTGATCCTGAACTCGGTCTCGGCAACGGCGGAGCCCATGAATCAACCATCTTCAGGATGTCTATCCGCTTCGAAGGCGTTGGAAAAAGGCAGGGAATCGACCCCGGATTGCGATCCGAAAGCGGGCAGGACGTTGCGATCAGACGACATCTCGGTTAGCGAAGCTTCCACACCCCAAAACGATGCCAAGGGATCGATCGCCCCCGAGTATTCCAATAATCGGCCTCGCCAATCTCTCGGCGGCATTGAAAGCCAGCGTAAAGACGAACTCTCGGGCAAAGAGCTTTGGAAGAACCATGAGAGCCTGACCCTACACAACGTCTTCCATATGCCCGACTGGGTATCTTTCAGCATTGAGGAACGGGCTCGCTATGAAGATTACGCGACGCCCTGGCGAGGCGGATCCCCAGGAAAGGCCTCTCTTGTGGGCCAATATGCCTTTCCCATCCAATCCGTGGTCTGGGCTGAAGCGCGTTGGACCGATCAGTTCAGGACCGCTTTCGAATTCTGGGATGCCCGGCAATATGGCGGGCCGGATCAAGCCTATATGGACAAGAAGGGGCAATGGATCACTCGCGATTATCCCAATAGCCTGACGAGCTCCATGATCAACACCGGACAGTTTGCCCAGGTCTATGCAGCATGGATTGAGCGAGGTCTGTTTGGAAGTTCAATCGACAGCGAAACCAAAGCCGGTCAGATGACCCTGAACATCGGCAGCCTACGCCTGATCGGTCGGGCAGCATTCCGAAATACCCAGCAGCAATATGTCGGTGTTCAGCAGCGCTTTCGAAGCCAGGACGGCGAGGATGAGTTCCTCGGCTTTGCCAATGTCCCTGAAGCCTTGATGCCGGGCGCCACACCGAATGGGACCAGAAACACCCAGCAGTTGCTACACAACAATGTAGTCTGGAATCGCCCCCTCGAAGACAGCTATTTCACCGGTGGCATCCTGACGCACAGGATTAACCCGGCCACAGCAGGCGAACTCTATCTTTACTACCTGAATGAAGGTCCGACAACGAACCTTCAACGTCATCTCTTTTCACCAGGATTCCGCATCGCGGCCCCTAGCCGCAAGGGAGAACTCAACTACGAATTCGAAATCATTGGCCAGACCGGAAGCTCCGTGATCAAGACCCCGAGCGCCAATCCCAACGGCAAGATGGGTTATCTCCCAGAGCAGAACCTAGGATCGCTGTACCAGCACATCCATATCGGAACCACCTTCGATACCGGATGGGATCCCAGACTGACCGCCCAATGGGACTACGGAACCTCCCATTTCGACACGCTGTATGGCGCGACGGTATTCGAGTTTGGCCCCACCGGAATCGCTGGCTTCTTTTCCAATCGAACCAACATCAATTCACCGGGCTGGAAATTCGAGTTTCTGCCCCACCGCGATGTCACGGTCTATATCAATCAACGCTGGTGGTGGACGGCTGATGCCACCTCGACTGCCGGATGGGCTGCGGCCAGCATCTTCAATCCGGGCAATCATGTGAACTATCAGGGAAGTTACATCGGCGAGACCCTCGAGCTCAATGCCCGCTGGGATGCCCATTACAACATCGCGTTTCAGGGCGGATGGCAGGTGCTGATGAAAGGCGATCTGGCGATCTTTGGAACGGGTGCTCCTGGCATCACCTGCAACGGCGTCACGGTGACAAGCTGTCTTGGAAGCCATCCGAATGGCAGCAACGTCAACTACTTCTATCTCCAGAGCGAAATCCGGCTCTAGAGGCGCCCAAACTCGCTGAGAGGCTCGGGCGCTAAAGGCGAGGACTTATTCGTCAGTCGACTGAAATGCAAGGTGACGGGCCTCATAGGCCGATTCAAGCGCCTCAACCGCCTCCCGATCATCGATCAGGACGTCACAGAGGTAATCAAGATACTGCTGATGGTGACGTTTCAGTTGCGAGTCCGTCGGTTCGACATGGACGGTCTCGAGCATCAGGCGAAGATGAGACAGATAGTGACGCCGCAGGACCACGTCGCTCGGGACATGCGAGCCGGGTTCTTCATCCTGAGAATCGAATTCGATCATCGACATCGGATCAAAGATGGCAATGTCATCGTCATCCAGCGTCGTCAGCCCCTCAGGTTCATGAGCAACTGTCCAGGTTTCCGTCGTGGATTCCAGCTCAGGTTCGCGCGCTGAAATGGGTGTGGGCGTTTCAGTGACAGGCGCTGACGCCACGGCCACTGAGCCGGGGGCACCGGCGTCATGGACCTCGACAAAACGGGAAATCACGAAAACTGCGCCCGCATAGCCGATGAGGGCAAGCGGAAAGTCGACGAAAACATATTCAAGCATGACTGGTCCTCAACAGAATCCGCAGGTAGCTGCTTCAAAACAGGTCCTGCATATGGTTTTTGGGGTCGAAGGGCCCCTGCAAAATACCAAACAGAGCCCCATGAATTCACAGTTCCCCTGTTTGACCTTTACATGAGACCACAGCCGATATAAAAGAACCAATCGTCATTTACTAATGAAGCGATTCGCGGCATGAATGAAAAGAAAAAAGCCCGTTGAACTCCATGAATTCGTTGAACTAATCCCGACCTTTTCTGTCAGAGAAACGATCCATTTACAAAGACGACCACATCGTCGCTAAAACAATGACCCGTGCCGGGGCTTACGATGCTCCAGGGACTGAAGGAGAACCCCTCATGTATTCACTTGAACCGGTCTTTGCACGATTGACTCTAGGCTTTTCTGTTGCGGGCTTTATCGCCTGTGCAGTGGGGATCCTATCCGGGGAAGGTTTTCCCAATCTTCTGATGGACATCGGTTTTGGCGCCATCCTGGCCGCGTGGATGTCCTGGGGTATGTCCGAGATTCTGGGTCGCGTTGCCCGCATTGAGGTCCGCATTCGCAGGAACCGCTACCGAGAAGACTGATCATGAAGGCCATTCATACGCTCGCTATTCTCATCGCACTGGCCCTTGGCATGTATTTCGGTATCAACATCTGGCAAGAAAATGTCCAGATCTACGCGTCAAGTTGCGAAACGCCTTCAGGGTTCCAGCTCCCGACCTGGGTATGCCGCGAGATCGTCAATTACCGGTATATCAAGGACAACTGGTAATCCAATCTCCTGCAATGAGCAGTGCCTTAGGCTTCTTCCGTCAGTTATCATGGCGGGAATGACCCCTAGGATGCCCGCATGAATTCGACACACCGTTTCGTCCAATCTATCCCCCTCCTCGCGGCTTGCCTTTTCGGCATCAGCTTTTCGTGTCTGGCCATGAATGGTGGCCCCGATGGCCCCTGGGGCGATTTCCCAAGAACGCAGCCGCAAACCCGCTATGAAAGCGACCCTGCAGCGGATCCTCACCATGTCTTCGGCGTGACCAAAGCCTTTTCACCCTATCAGGATCCTGATCCCAAAGAGGCCGCTAACCTCCCGAATCCTCTGGATGATCCTGATTTCTCGAGTTACAACCTGATCGTCGTCATCAGCAAGGCCGATGATGATTTCTGGGGACGCCAGCAAACCCTAAGGGTTTACCAACGTGGGGCTGGCCTCATCTACTACTGGCTGGTCTCCACCGGCATGCAGGGACATGAGACGCTCTCCGGTTACTTCAGCCCCAAGGGGTTTTCATCCAGCCATTGGTCTCGGGAGTATGATGCCCCGATGCTATGGTCGGTCTTTTTCCATGGAGGCGAAGCGCTCCACTCGTCTCTGGACAGACATTCGATCGAGGACATGGGGAAGGCAGCGGAATCCCACGGCTGTGTCCATGAAGAGGATTACCGGGCAGAGGAAATGTTCCACCTCGTCGGACACAGTGGCTATGGGGCGGTCGACCAGATTAACGAGAAAACCGGTCGAAAAACTGGTGCAACCGTGATGGCTTACCGAACCCTAGTCATCATTGGCCCCGGTCCCCGTTGGGATCGAGTGAATGCACCCTCCTCTGTCGGCGCAAGTTCAGACGGTCCCCTGTCGCAACCGATTGTCGACGATGGCACCACCCCGGCACCCTCTCAACTTAAATCCGTGACCCAGAGCGAATACGACCAAATTCAGGCGGCTCAGGGCAGCGCTCGCTATAACCCTCAGTATGACAATTACGGGGCTTCAAGCGTGGAATCGGTAAACACCTCTCCCTCACGCTGAGGCCCCCATCATGGCCCTCGGGGGGACAGAGGCCCTTCGACGCCTCCTGGAAGGACCAGATCTTCTGGTCATGCCCTGCTGCTATGACGGACTTTCGGCGCGACTGATTGAACGTGCCGGATTTCCCCTGACCTTCATGAGCGGGTTCTCCGTTGCGGCTGCCCGCCTGGGTCTCCCGGATACCGGACTCATTTCCTATGGCGAAATGATCGATCAAGGTCGATCGATACTGGAATCAGTCTCGATTCCAGTGATCGGTGACGGGGATACCGGGTATGGCAATGCCGCCAATGTTCACCGCACTGTTGAAGGCTATGCCCGTTCTGGGTTTGCAGCCATCATGATCGAGGATCAGGTCGCCCCCAAACGCTGTGGGCATACGCAGGGTAAGGAGGTCGTGAGTCGCGAAGAGGCTCTTGTCCGTATCAAGGCGGCCATCAGGGCGCGTGATGCCGGGGCCGACATTCTGATTCTGGCCCGGACCGATGCCCGCGCAACTCTCGGGATCGAAGAGGCGCTATGGCGCATGCAGGCCTTTGAAGACCTTGGGGCCGATATTCTTTTTCTGGAAGCGCCCCAGGCTGTCGCCGAAATGGAGGCCTTCAACCACCGGGTGAAAAAACCGACCATGGCCAATCTGATCCATGGAGGGAAAACCCCGATTCTTTCTGCAGCGGAGCTTGAAGCCCTGGGCTTCCGGATAGCGGCCTACCCTCTGGCGCTCATCGGATCCGCTGTGGCGGCCATGGAGCAGGCCCTTGCGACCCTAAAGTCAGGTGACATGCCAGAGACTCAAGTCGAATTCCGTCACCTTCTCGATGTCGTCGGCTTCGATGACTACAATCAACGGCTTGAGGATTCCTGATCCTTACTGGTAAAGGTCCGGAACGATTCCGCCCGGGGGAACCCCCTCGGCCTTTCCGCGATCATCAAAGGTTACCGTCACCCGCTTGGACCGTGAACCAAAGGAGATCGGATCGGAGACAGTGTAGATCCAGGTCAGTCGCCAGTCGTTGGTCCCTTCGACCTCGCTAGGTGGGGAGCCCATGACCGCGATGACTTCATCACGCGTCATGCCCTTCCGGATCTTGAGGGCATTGTTTTCCTCAAAATCCGTTCCTAATGTCGAACACCCTGAAAGGGCCATGACCCAGAGGATCAGAAGGGGACTCAACGGGTTCACTCGATCACTCCATTTTGCCGGGTGCCTTCGACGGCCTCGACATCCCCGGCATCAAGCCTTCCCAGTGCCTGCGCGAGCTGCGCCTTGCCAATCCGCCAGTTGTAATGGGCCTGCACATAGCTGTAACGGGCATTTGCGAGGTTGTTCTCGGCGTTCGTGACCTCGACGATATTTCCCACCCCCTCGCGGTAACGCCCAAGGGCAACACGCTCGGCTTCCTTGGCACTATCAAGCAATTCTTCGGTGTTATGAAGATTGTCCTTGGTCGCCGCCAACGTGTAGTAGGCCTGCCAGACCGATTGCGTAATGGCCTGCTCCAGCTGGTCCCGCGATGCGGCCTGCGCCTCAACCTGCTCTTCGGCTGCACGGACCTGATAGGAATTATTGAAGCCGGTGAAGATCGGCACCGAAACCTGAACCCCCACGGCCCAACTGGAGATCGCTGTCGAATTGATGCTGTCGAGATAGGAATAGTTGCCGACCAGCGAGAGCTGGGGCATTCCCTGGGAGCGCATGGCCAACACATTGGCCTGACCGGACTTGACCTGAGCCTCGGCCGCCGCAAGGTCTGGGCGGGCATCCCGGGCAATATCGAGCAGGCTCTCGACATCCTTCTCCCGCTCAGGATCCGGAGCCACCAGATTGGGGGCCTCAAATTCGAGGCTGTGATGCGGATTGAGGCCCATCGCATTGGCGATCGCGCCCAGTGCGGCCTTGGCGTTCCCTTCGGCCGTGCGCCGATTGACCTTGGCTTGTGCCAAAGTGGTCTGGGCCTGAAGCTTGTCGCCGAGTGCTGCCGACCCTACCTGGAATCGATAGGCCGCCGAATCATAGGCCACCTGCATTGATTTCACGGTTTGCTCGGCCGCCTCCAGTGAAGCCCTGGACGCAAACAGCTGATAGTAAGCCTGAAGCGCCGAAAAAAGGACCGTCTGAATCGTTGCCGCATGTTGCCAGTTGGCTGCCTCCAGCGCCTGACGCGCGGTTTCAACGCGAGCCGCACGGCCACCAAAGTCAAACAACAGATAATTGACGCTGAGCTGGGGTACAACGCGTGTGTACTGGGTATTTTTTACCCCACCGCCACCATTCACCGGAACGCCATTGCTGATGCCACCGCCGGCCGTATTCTGGCTGCGAGAGAGCGGCATATTGAAGGTCAGCGAAGGAAGGTACGCCGATTCGGCTGAACCGAACTGAGAGGCCTGCTGCTTCGCCGTAGCCCAAGCCTGACGGGTCTGGGGATTATGGCAAAGCGCCTGATCAATCACATCGACCAACGTCCATCGCTCGCCATGGGCACCCCGGGGAATACAGGGATCACTGCCTGCCTGCGTAGCGGCGCGGCCGGGCGTCGTCGAGACATCGTCATGGGTCCCAAAGGGATCCTCGGGGTACATCGGAAAGCCTTCGCCCGCCAAAGCATCTCCAGCGATCCAAAACAGGGCCAAAAGCAGGCAGCTGAGCACAGGTTTCATCATGGAGGCTCAGGATGGCTCAGTTGCGTTCGGCCATCACGGGATTAGTGAGGGTGCCGATCCCTTCTATCTCGATCGATATCGTATCGCCTTCCTGCAACCAGACTCTGGGGTCACGCGCCATCCCGACACCTTGCGGTGTTCCGGTCAGGATGACCGTGCCCGGCGTCAGAGTGCTACTGGCACTCAGGAATGCGATCAATGCGGGCACATCGAAAATCATGTCACTGGTATTCGAGTCCTGCATTACCTGGCCATTGAGAAGCGTCCGGATGGCCAGCGCATTGGGATTGGGGATTTCGTCCGTGGTCACCAATGAAGGACCCAAGGGACAAAACGTATCGAAGGTCTTGCCACGACACCACTGGCCGCCCCCGCCGCTTTTCTGCCAGTCCCGGGCAGAAACGTCGTTACCGCAGGTGTAGCCCAGAACATAATCGAGCGCACGCTCTTTCGAAACATTGCGTGCCGTCTTGCCGATCACCACCGCAAGTTCGCACTCGTAGTCGACCCGGTCACTGCGAAGCGTTCGAGGCAACTCGATCGGATCACCGGGATGCTGGACCGCGGCCGGATGCTTCATGAAGAGGATCGGGTTTTCAGGAAGCGCTGAACGCGTCTCTTCGGCATGAGCGCGGTAGTTCAGTCCAATACAGAGGATGGCTTCCGGCTTTACGGGAGCGAGCAGCTTTCGGATCTCGATGACATCGTCGGTGACCTCAAAGTCACCGAATAGATCCCCCCGAATGGCGCGGGCACTCGCATCGTCCAAAGGTATGGCATGCCGGACGGAGCCGTTTTGGTCAAGGCATCGAATGATCCGCATGAGTCCTCCACTGATCAGGCTGAATAGCCCCATTGTATCGGCTCGCGCCGCCCCTGAACGGAGTCATGAGGTCCCTGTCGGAGAAAAATCCCTTAAGGTAAGGTTCAACTGAACAGAGATTCAGCAGCGCGATTCGCTTCGAGATTAGTTCGGAAGTGACGGAGGGTATCGGCTCGGTACCAGGTCTTGCCGGCACGATGAATGCTGTGCAGGCCGTAGGTTCGGTGGTGAGTGTGATGAGCGAGTTCGGATCGGGTCAGGCCGGTGATGCGAGCAGCATCTTCGGGGGTCAGCAAGTCTTCCTGCATGCGATCAACCACTCGTCACCCCTTTGGCGCGAGCTTCCAGAAAGTTTCTCAGATCACTTACGATGAATTGGCGCTTCCACTTGATCGCCTTGCTCTTGAGGCCGAAGGCCTTGGAGGCGGCGAGGTATTCGAGATAGGAGGGTTCAAGACCCAGAATTTCAGCCGCTTCATTGAGCTGGAGGACGTCGGTGTCTTTTAGAGCAGCAAGCCTTTGAGGCATCGTCATATCGTCGTTTCGTATTTCAGGTTGGAGGATTGCTGTGGCTAAGCACAGGCAATCGGTCAGGCTCGGGGTTGGGGATGACGAGATTCGTGTGTGTGAACCCCGCATGGGGGCAAGGACAGTCAGAATGCTCAAGGGGCCGAGGACACCGGATTATCAACCCCTGCGGGTCTTCCGGCATCTGCAATCCCCTCTCCCCCGGGGTACGCCACTATTTTACAGCACCGAAGGCCTTCGCGTGGAAAAAAAACGTCAATTGACCGGACGGTGACAGGCCGTGGGCTCATGCGCGCTAGAATCACCCCGCGGGTGATGTTCCTCTCAGACGGCCCATTGACGGATCAGCTTGCCCCTTCTCTCTGAAATTCTTCTTAAACCCCTCGAGGCTTTCGCCATGCAAAGAAACGTATTTCTCCTTTCCATCGCGCCACTTCGATGGGTTTCGGTTTTTCTTTTGGCCGTTTTGATGAGCGCCTGTGCCTCAAAATCCGCAAAGCCGCCGGCCGATCTGACACCTGAGCATTACGCCAAAACCACGACCGTGACCCCAAGGCCGGACCAGGATGCCATCCATCTCAATACGGAAAAGGGGTTTGAGGAACCTTATGAGGACAATCGCCACTACCGGGGGACTTATCTTCTGGCCGCCGTGGACCGAAAGAGCGGAAAGGCCGCCATTGGCGTTGACTTCATGCAGATGACCGAGACTCCACGCACCAAGGTTGTTGTGACCTACGATGCGCCCGAGGGAATGATGCGCCAGACCATTTACGTCAAAAGCGGTCGGCGCCTGTGCCGTGAAAATGACTGCCGCGTGCTGGAATCGATCAGCATTCCGCTCAAGGAATCGCTGGTCCGTCACTACGCGAAGCTGTACAGCCCCAATCTGGCAACCCATTGGACTTACCGAATCGGAGACGACTACACCGGTGAAATTTCCTATGCGGAGATGGCGGGCCTCATCGAAAGCATTGACCGCGCCCGAAAATCCCTGCCCTCATCGGCCCACGGAGCCGAATAACGGGGGAATCATTGACTGCAGTGACAGGAGTCAGGAATGCCCTTGAGGCGGTCTTTCTGGGACTGACAGCCGATTCCGAGGAGCCCCACCAAAAGCAAAAGGAGTGGCCCCATGGCCACTCTCCTCTGGCTAGCGATTCTCATAGCGGTTGAGGTCAAAGACAGCGGCTTCAACCGGCATCAGGCGAGAGGCTTCCTTTTGAATCAAATCACGGTGTAGCCAGAATCCAGGATCGGTCCTTCGGACTGCAAACCGAGACGCCAGCGCGTCATAGTCCTTATCTGACGCCAGGGTGGCCACCCTACGGGTAAATTCGGGAAGATCGGCTTCCTTGACCTTGTAAAAGACATTGGGGTAGGCCCCGATAAAGCCACTGGCGACAAAGAGGGTGTCCTCGTCCGGCAGTCGGCGATTGGCCTCATTAAAAAGTTCTGCAATATTGCTATGGGCGCTGTTGCGAAGGATCGTGAAATGCTGCCTCCTGCCATGGGCCTTCTCCACCATCAGGAAGGACGATTCCGGAAGGTAGCTCAAGGCTCGCCCCTTGACCCCGGCCAGGCTATTGAGCACTTCGCTGAGTGAATGACCCAGCTGGCGGGGATTAAGATCGTAACGATGGCTTTGCACCGCCCGCGTCTTTGTCTTCCAGAGCTCATAAAACTCATTGAGGGGGTCCTGGGTCTGGTACTTGATCCCGGTCTCCTGATCAAAAGCAATGCGATCCCCCTGGAGATACGCCCGAACGTCCTCCGTCGCTCCCCGATACCAATGATCCCGAACAGCGACCCTCGCACTTTTGGGCAAGGCCATCAGGACATTGTGCTCGGCCTCCATTCGAAGGAAATCCATATAGAGACGCGCTTCCAGCTGATGTCCGACATTGCCATAGACATCAAAGCCCGCAACGAGAAGATAGTGGACCCGCTCCAGCACCTCATAGCCTATGATCAGGGCTTTCTGGGGATGCTCGCCCAAAAGCCCCTTTTCCACCGACGCACTGTCAAAGTGCCGAAATACCGTCAACGTGGCATTCGGGTTAGTGCCATCACCATCCCAGATGACGTCCATGGTCACTGGATGACGCCCCTTGAACATCTGGTCGATATAGGCGGCCTTACGGCGTAAGTAATCGTTCTGTTCCTCGGCGTAGGTATGCCAGCGCGCCAAAAGCGCCGTACTTCGATCACGCGTCGGGAGATACATGTGCGTCAGAACCTCCGACAAGAACTTTGAAGAATCCCGAAGTTCAGGAAGATTGGGACTGACGAATCCGATCCAGAAGTGGTCGTCGATGACATCAAGTGCGGTCTGTCCCCGACAAGAGGGGCCCTTGATGAAGCCCATGACCGTGAACTGAGCCTCCTCCAGCATCAGCCGATAGCGGGATGTGGGAGGGATCGCCTTAAAAGTAATAAAGGGATTGGATGAAGCATCCGGATCATAGCCGGGCAACTGATCCACGGTGTAGGGCGTATCCAGGAACCAATTCCGTATTCGCGCCAGCTTGGCACTGTTCAGCGCATAGGGCATATGCGTCTTGGAAACCAGAGTCGCCTCAACCGGCCGCAAGCGATAGTAGACCCGGGCAACACCCGGATCATCATAGGGACGGCGCGTTGCAATCAGCTGGATGGGCTGACTTGGCGGGGTGGCGGAGCGAACCAGTTCAAAGAAGGTTCCCGGGGGAAGATCGTCAAAATAAAGATGCGCCAGGAACCAGTGTTCATAGACGTAACGCGCCATCAACCGGGACTTGAGGTCGTCGGCATTAAGAAAACCTTCCCAGGTGGCAATCCGTTGTTCAAATGCCCTCGACAAGGCCTTTTTAGGGCTCTCTGGTGCACCGGCTTCCAGCCAGCGAAGCAGCGTGCGGGACTCAGCAGGATTGAGGGCCGGGAAACCGAAGGGCATGCCCCAGTCGGGGTGCTGGTGCATGAATTCGGAGATCGACTCAAGCCCCGCACACACCTGGGGGCGATCCAGTGAAAAATCAAAGGTTCCGGCGGGCAGGGTTCCTTCGGTCGGGCCGGGATGATCATTCTTGAGCGTCACCATCTTGGCCAGGATTCCGGCCTTGATATTGGTTTCTGGATCCGGGTTACGCTCGTTCAGCACGGCAAAGAACCCTTTCTTTCGCCACAGCTGGTTACTGTCGGCATCAAAAAAAAGACGCGTCGTCGGAACCTCGATCAGTCGGGCCGCATCATAAATTTTGCGGGGATTGGCGCCACGGGTCACGCCTTCGTAGCTTCCCAACTGAAGCTGGCAGGGCGCATCGTAACAGGCATGGCAGACCACACAGCGACTGTCCAGAATCGGCTTCACATCAGCGACGAAATCAGGCGCCCCGGGCGTTTTGGGAACGGGCGAGTCAAAGCGTTCGGGATGTTCCGGCCCATAAAGCTGATCCAGCGCCTTGAGACCGACGGTGGCACAGCCCACAGCC
>Ga0207958_1000067_pt1 | contig 35035 bp, 54 predicted proteins | sample CryBogCBH27Jul07_FD_184606 | JGI IMG/M metagenome (GOLD analysis project Ga0207958, IMG submission 184606) | Freshwater microbial communities from Crystal Bog, Wisconsin, USA - CBH27Jul07 (SPAdes) (version 2) | ecosystem: Environmental > Aquatic > Freshwater > Lake | place: Crystal Bog... | reverse complement strand
AGTTGGTGACTACAATGGTGGCGACACTAATTTAAGTGGCTATACCTACATTTATGCCGCCTTTGCATCAAATCCATTTGCTTACAGTAACGCATTCTAAGGAGCAATCATGTTTGCAATCGTAAAAGACAACACAGTACAACAGATTATCCAAGAGGGTAGTCAGTTCACAGTTAATGATGTGACCTACGCTAACAACTGGTTTCAACTAGCAACCCAAGAAGAAAAGAATGCCTTGGGTGTGATGGAAGTGGTTTATGGTGCTAGGCCAGACGATAAGTATTATTGGGTTACAGAGTCTGCACCAACAGTTAATGGAAACGTGGTGGACATTAATTTCACTTCAACACCTAAAGACTTAGCTGGTTTGAAAGCCAACGCAACATCAGCCATTGACCAACAAGCATTTTCTTTGTTGTCTCCAACTGATTACATGAGCATCAAAGCTCTTGAGACAGGTACTGCTATGGCTGACAACTGGAAGACTTGGAGAGAGTCAGTCAGGACATTGGCATCAAGTACAAAAACAGCCATCAATGCAAGTACAGACATTTCTAGCCTAATTACTGCTAGTACAGTTATTTGGCCTCACGATCCTAATTATGTAGCTCCTACACCTACTCCAACACCATGAACTTCAAAATACTATCAATAGAAACTGATGGGGATTTGATTACCCATGCTGAGTTTTTTGTGTCTTTAACTGATGGTACAAATACAGTTGAGCAACAAGGCACACATCAATTTACCAATCCAGAGCTTAAAACACCTTTGGCAGAGGTAAAAGAGCAAAATATTATTGATTGGATAGTGGCAGAAACTACCCAAGATGGTGTAAATATCATACAATCAAATCTAGAAAAACAGCTAGTGCAAAAGGATAAAACTGCTTTGCCTTGGGTTTTCAACACTTTCAAACCTTTTGGGGGCTAAAGTATGGTGATGCCTATTGACATTGTTAGCAGAGCACTCAAGGACATTGGAGCACTTGAGGCAGGGGAGATTCCCACACCAGAATCTGCCCAAGATGCTTTTGACATGCTATTAGACATGTTAGATCAATGGTCTAACGAGTCTCAAATGGTCTACTACAAGACTGAAATCGTCTTCAATGTCACTCAAGGCCAAACCCAATACTCAATAGGTCCAACTGGATCAATTCAGGCTAACTTTGTTGGCTCAATCAATGGCAATATCCTAACTGTTTCCTCCATCAATTCTGGTGCTATATCCATGAATATGGTCTTGCAAGGCACAGGAATCATTGCAGGAACTACGATTGTTGGATTTGGCACTGGAGCTGGTGGACAAATCCTTGAAGCTGGCACATATCTGCTCAATGTCAGCCAAAACGTGCCATCTACTACGATTGTGGGCTATTACAAGAGACCATTGACCATTAATAGTGCTTTTGTAGGGGTAAACACCAATTCCAATGGTGTTGCCATCACTGGAGGTAGATTAGATTACCCAGTTTCAGTGCTCAATGTTGAAGAATACGAGATGATTGGGCTTAAAACACTCAATGGTCCTTGGCCTAAAGCAGTCTATTATCAGCCTACAGAGACACTAGGAAACATCTTTTTGTGGCCTAATCCTAGTCAAGGTGAAGTCCACTTGTTTGCTGACAACATCTTTACTCGATTCACAACAATGTACGATGTTATTGCATTGCCAGAGGGCTATAACATGGCTTTGAGGTGGAATCTAGCAGAGTATTTGATGCCTATGTATGGCAAGGCTAGTGCTACTCAGATTGCAATGATTCAGAAGAATGCAATGACAGGCAAGAGCACAGTCAAGAGAACTAATATGAGACCTCCCATTTTGGCAAGGTACGACAACGTATTAACCTCAACCAAGACTCGTGATGCTGGTTGGATTTTGCATGGAGGCTTTATTTAATGGCTAGCACAACTTTTATTGATGGATCAACAGTCATACGAGCATCATGGCTCAATGACGTTAATGCAACTGTCTACAATGGCACTTTTCCTAATAACTCTATTACATTCGCAACTGCTGTGTGGGGTGGATATACAATCACAGCTCCTACTGGCTCAACTACCACTTTTTTAAGAAATGATGGAACTTGGGCAACACCATCAGGAGGTGGTGGTGGAACTGGCACAGTTACCTCAGTTGCTCTGAGTGTTCCAACAGGTTTAGCAGTTTCAGGCTCACCCATTACGACAAGTGGAACTTTAGCAGTGACTTGGTCAGGTCAAGTGCCTGTGGCTAATCTAGCTAGTGGAACACCTAATAACGCATCATTTGTTCGTGGTGATGGTATTTGGTCTAACACCTTAACTGGTAATGCCTCCTTTGGTGGTGTAGGTATTGGTAACCAATTAAATGCTCCATCAGGTACTACTGTTTATGGTATTACTTCAACAGGTAATTATGTTGGTATCCAAAGCAACTTTGGTGGAAGCACACCTTACACAGTCCTTTTGTCAGGTTCTGCATTCTTACCTTATTCAAATGGATCATCAAGTAACAGTGGCATAGCTTTAGGTGCTCCTGCTTCATTGTGGTCATCTTTAGGTGTAGCTGGTACGTTCTATTGGAGCAACGCAACCATTACAGCTCCAAACACATCCACTGGTGATGCTACCAAGTTCTTAAACAACCAAGGAGCTTGGGTAGTTCCAAGTGGATCAGGCACAGGTTTGACTTCAGTTGGTTTATCCATGCCTACTGGATTCTCAGTCTCAGGAAGCCCTTTAACCTCGAATGGCACACTTTCTGTAAGTTGGTCAGGCCAAGTGCCTACTGCTAATCTAGGAACTGGCACAGCCTCATCTAGCACCTATTTAAGAGGTGATGGAACGTGGGCTACTGTGACAGCCACAACTCCTACATTGCAACAAGTAGCAACTGCTGGCAACACCTATTCTGGTGGAATTACCACTACGACTAACTCTACGTTTGGTGGTGTTGGTGTAGGTGTTAGCTCTAGTGGTCCTGCTGGTACTACTTATGGAATTGGAGCATCAGCAAGCACCATTGGAATTGGCAACAATACTACTCAGGTGTACTTGTACAACTCCTCATTCATTCCTGCTAGTAACAATGCCTTGACCTTAGGAGCATCAAGTTATGCTTGGTCTAGTTTTTATTTAACTGGCACGTTTAACTGGGGAAGTTATGGAATTACAGCACCAGCAGGATCAACTACCACTTATCTAAATAATGCTGGTCAGTGGACTACTCCAACTGGAACTGTGCCTAGCCTAGCATCTGTGTGTGCTGTTGGTAACAGTTATTCTGGTGGTTTAGCAATCACTGGAGCATCTTATTTTGGTTCTGCAAGTACGTTTGCTAACACTGTTGAGTTGTATACCCAGACAACAACATCTTCAACCAATGCTTTTGGTGCTTATGTTGGTGGTTCAACAAGTAATGCAATTGCTTCAGTAGTAGCAAGCACTGGTAGTAATTTGGCATTTTTTGGCTATGGCTCACCAAGTTCAGTCACTCCAGTAGGTGCAATCAGCACAAATGGCACAACTACAACTTATGGAACAACTTCTGATCGTAGACTCAAGTCAAACATTGCTAATCTGACATCAGGTGAAGGCATAGCTAAGATCAAAGAATTGACACCTAGATCATTTACTTGGAACTCAAACAATGAAGCAGATGTAGGCTTTATTGCTGACGAGTTGCAAACAGTGATTCCTACTGCTGTGGCAGGAAGTCCTAATGGTGTTGATGAGGCAGGAAAGCCAATTTATCAATCTGTTGATAGCTCGATGGCAATTGTTTACTTAGTCCAAGCAATGCAAGAAGTCTTAGCAAAGGTAGGCCTATAATGGACTTTGGGTTTGTTGGCCCATCGTATACTTCTCCATCCATCTACCAAGATGATCAGGAGTGTATTAACTTTCGCCCTGAAATAGACCCACTCAAGCAAGCAGGTCAAAGGGGGGTGGTGGCACTCTACCCTACGCCGGGTCTCACGCTGTTAACTGCCCTTCCCCAAACTGCTGAAGTTCGAGGCCTACGCACCCTTTCTGGTGGTAAATACTTGATTGCAGTCTGTGGCTCTGGTGTTTATGCTCTTGATACTCTTGGCAACCTTTTTACCCTTGGTAACCTCACCACTACAACAGGCAGAGTTGGCATTGCTGACAATGGCCTTTATGTGATGATCACAGATGGTGTTAACAGGTACAGTGTTTACATCAGCTCCTACATTACCACTTCTTTCATTGGTAATATCTCTGGTTATCAGATCAATGTCACAGGCATTATTTCTGGACCTTTGGTAGTTGGTCAGACCATCACAGGCACAAACATACCTCCAAACACGATCATTACCTCAGTCCCTACAAGTGGAAATGGTTTAGGTCTTTACTCCATCAACAACTATGTAACCAATGGCAGTGTTGTAGCAATTAATCTATTAAATGCTGGCACAGGTTATACAACAGTCCCTTCAGTCACAATTGCTAACCCTCCTTTTGGTGGTACTGTTGCATCAGTGACTTGGAACTCAATAGGAGTTGTGTCTACAACAATTACATCTGGTGGAACAGGATACACAGTTGGTGACATCATCACTGGCTTTGGTGGAACTTACACAACTGCTTGTCAGCTCAAGGTCACAACAGTTTCTAGTGGTGTGATTACTGGTGTCTCTATTTACAATGTAGGAACTTACACAGTTGCTCCAAGTGGTGCTACATCATTCAGTGGTGGAACAGGCAAAGGTGCTTCTATAACCTTGACGTTCAGCCTTAACAATGATTATTCAATTGCTAATGGTGGATCATTTTATACATCAAACCCTGCTTTGAATTTTAGTGGTGGATCAGGTTCAGGAGCATCTGCCCTTGCTAACATATCACCACTTGGTAACTTATCAACACTGACTGCTTCTGCTTTTTCGATTTTGCCAAGCACAGATGGAGCGTTTACAGGTGCTGATGTGGTGGACATTGTGGACAATATATTTGTCTATAACAGGCCAAATACACAGCAATGGGGATCGAGTAATTTGTTGAGCACATTGTCAGCTCCTTTGCAGTTTAGTAGCAAGGATGGTGCTCCAGATAACTTGGTATCACTAATTGTTGACCATCGTGAGGTGTACTTACTAGGTGAGGTATCGAGTGAGGTGTGGGTGGATGTGGGGAGCTTTCCGTTTCCTTTCCAGCGAATCCCCGGCACCTCCACACAGCATGGCATCATTGCCAAATTCTCAGTCTCTCGTGTTGGCAACTCCTTTGCATACCTCTCTAGAAACCAACGAGGCCAAGGCCAAGTTGTAATGATGAATGGGTATGTGCCTACTCGCATCTCCACTCACGCAGTTGAAAACACCCTTGTCAACCAAAACATCTCAGATGCTATTGCTTGGACCTATCAACTAGAAGGCCATGAGTGCTATGTAATTACCTTTCCAAGTATTGACTTGACATGGGTATGGGACAACACCACAGGCATGTGGCACAAGTGGCTTGCTGTAGATAATAATAATGTTTACCACAGACATCGTGGCAACTGTTGTGCTGTATTTAATGGTTTAGTTTATGTTGGTGACTACCAAAATGGTAATTTGTACGAGTTAGACCCTAATAACTACACTGACAATGGTCAAGAGATTAGGAGACTAAGGAGAGCACCACATTTGGTTTCTGATTTGCAACGTCAATATTTTGAGGAATTGCAGATTCAGTTTATGCCAGCAGTGGGATTGTCAAACCCAAATGCAAGTTATACCACTTCAGGCATAGCTGGCATTGCCATCTCAGGATACGCAATCAGTGGAAATTCTCAAACAGGCCAAGGCTACTCTATACCATCCTCTACTCCAACTTCTTTTTCAGGAGTTTCTTTAGGTGCTCCTTCTTTAGGTGCAACAATTTCTGACGTACCCTATGGGACTGACCCACTTCAAAAAGTAGACATCATTAGCCCAAGCTCATGGGATGCTGTCAACAAGAATGGTCAAATGCCTAATGGAGTTGTCCTTTGGATACATGGTGGTGGATGGAGTGGTGGTGACAAGGCTAGTGACACTGCTATTTACAATCCTATTGTGTTAGCTAACTATGTCGTTATTTCTACAAACTACAGGCTAACTCCATCTGGTGACTATCCTAATGACGTAAATGACATTGCTCAAGTTATCAATTTCTTGTTAAATCCTAATGCTGGTTATTTAGGAGCACCAAGTCAAAATGCTTTGTGGGCAAGTCTACAACAACAAGTAGCACAATTTGGCCTTATGGTAGCTGGCAACAGTGCTGGTGGTTACCTTGCAATTGAAGGTGTCATGGCACAAGCTACGACAAATGGCACATGGCCTAAAGCATGTATGAATTTGTATGGTCCAATGAACTTAGTAACCATTGGTGCTGGTGATGCTACGAATCCTATTGGATCATTTGGTGTAGGATTGATCAACACCTACACAGCAAACACAACACCACTGACAGCAAGTCCTTACTATCAGTTAGCTACATGGGAAACCATTCCTAGCTTTTACACTAACAAGTGCCACTTCTACATTTGGTACAACACTAACGACACACTTGCACCTCCAACGTCAATACAGCCTTTTGCAGTCAATTTAACTACTGCTTTGACTAACAGGGTTACCACAACTCAAGTCACTGTAGGAACACCTGTAAATGGCTCTGGAGGCTATCCAACACAGTACACAGCAAACCATCAAGTTACAAGTGCTCAAACAGCTACTGCCTTGCTGAATGCTTTGACTTTACAGTTTCCTGCCTACAATATTCCTAGTCCTGCCTTTGAAGGTTCACAAGGTGTTGATCCTAAAGCCATGCTCAGATGGTCCAATGATGGTGGATCAACATGGTCTAAGGAGCACTGGGTATCCATTGGTAAAATTGGCAAGTACAAGAATCGTGCCATCTGGAGGCGTTTAGGATGGTCTAGGGACAAGATTTTTGAGGTAGTGGTAACTGATCCAGTGAATGCTACGATCATTTCTGCTAACCTCAAGGCTAGTCAAGGAGAGAACTAATGGCTAATACCTATGGCTCACCACAGACTAATCCTTACCCACAAGCTGAGTTTTTGGATGCAAGTTCCAAAAGACCTACAAGGCCTTGGCAACAATTTTTCTTGAACATGCTAAATTTCTCAGCAACCACTACAACACCAGCTCTACCTTCAACACCAGCAGGGTACATGCAAGTGACTGTAAATGGTAAACAGTACAAAGTGCCTTTTTACAATCTATGATTCTAAAAGATGATGATTGGTTAGAAAATTTGGAAGACCTAAAAAAGGTCATTGTTGAGCATTATGAGGAATTGTCAGTAACTAAAGAGTTTCCATTAGACCCAGATTGGGATGTTTACTTGCATTTGTGGCAAGGTGGAAGAATGAAGTTCATAACTTGTAAACAAGATGATGAGCTTATTGGTTATGTGATTTTCTTTATTTCTCCACATTTGCATTACAAAACTTGTTTGACTGCTTCAGAAGATATTTATTTTTTAAAAAAAGAATATCGAAAAGGCAGAAATGGTTTAAGAATGTTTCAGTTTGCTGAAAAACTGTTAAAAGAAATGGGTGTGAATAGGATTGTTTACAACACAAAGGTTCATTTGGATAATTCAAAGTTGTTTGAATTTATGGGCTTTAAATGTATTGATAAAGTATTCACCAAATTGTTGTAAAAGGCGATAATTAAGCCAAAGGAGTTGATCATGGGTTTTACTACAGGAGATGCACTATTAGCTTCAGCAGGTATTAACTTGTTGGGTGGGATTAATAGTGCGAATGCGAGCAAGAGTGCGGCACAGACACAAGCCAACGCATCCCAAAATGCTCAACAACAACTTCAAGCTAATTATCAAAACCTTGCTCCTAATTATGCTCCTTACCAGCAAACTGGAGCACAAGGTTTAGCTGGTTTAAATCAGCAAATGCCTTATTTGACAACACCAACGTCAACTTATCAGCCTTTTACAGCTCAAGACCTGAATGCTAATCTAGCACCTAATTACCAGTTCCAATTGCAACAAGGCCAAACTGCTACTAATCTAGCAAACAATGCAACTGGTGGACTTATTGGTGGTAATGCTCTTAAAGGTTTACAAGACTATACACAAAACACTGCTCAAGGAGCATATCAAAATGCCTTGACTAATTACATGGGTCAGCAAAACCAAGCCTTTAACCAAGGTCAGACTCAGCAAACTAACATCTATAACAAGTTAGCAGGTATTGCTGGTATTGGTCAGAATGCTGTTACAGGGCTATCCAATCTTTCTACAGGAAATGCAACGAATATTGCACAACTTGGGGTGGGGTCAGCCAACGCACAGGCCGCAGGACAAGTAGGCGCGGCTAATGCGTATGGAAACACTGCCTCTGGCATAGGCAACAACTTAACACTTTCAGCCTTATTAGCTTCTGGAAACCCTAATGGTGTAAATCAAGGATCATCTTATAACTTGAATCAACCTAATGGTATTGCAAGTTATTTCAACACTGGTGGTGTTGTCCCTAGCTCTAATCAATAAGGACTAACATGGCAGACTTTAATTTTTCAGATGTAGCATCTAAGACTCAAGCTCCACAAGGAATGAGTCTAGCTGATATTATGAACTTTGCTAGAAGTGCTCAAGCCTATCAGCAAGCACAACAAGTTAATCCTTTGGCTTTAAGGCAACAACAAGCTGAAACTGAATTTGCTGAACAACAGAAACCACAATTATTACGACAATCAGCAGCGGCAACTAAATTAGCTGAAGGCACAGTTGATCCAAAAATTGCACAAGCTCTATCAGAATCACAGACAGCACAATCACAAGCTGGATCAGCTAAATTAAAGTTATCAGGAGAAAAATTAAGCAGATTACTTGATATTTCATCAGCAAGAGCATCTGATCCAGAAATACTTGGATTAACAAAGTTAGCCAAATCACCTGATGAAAAAATTGCCCAATCAGCCAAAAAAAGATTACATCAATTAAATGCAGAAGATTTTGAAACAGCAGTGAAAGCAGGTCTTGATCCATCTGAATCATTAGAGCATTTTGGTCATATCACTGCAAAAATTGACAATAACCCAGAACAATTACCTAACATTTATCAAAACTTCACAAGAATTGGAACTGGAGCACAAGGTTTGTTAACACAACAAGCTCCAAATATTACAACCAATGCTCAAGGTCAATTGATTAAAGTAAATCCATTATCTGCTACTGCAACAACATTGCAAGGTGCAAATCCAAGTAGTATTTTTGAATTGAATGGAGTGAAATATCAAATTGATGCTAATGGCAATCCTGTGCCAGTAGGACAAGCTAACCCAGAAGAAAAGAAAATTCCAACAAAAGATGATATGTTGGCAAATATTAAAGGTACAGTAGGAATGGCAGGACCTTTACCCAAAGGTATTACGCCACAACAAATGTCACAACCTAAATCTAGATTTGAACCACTTGTACATGATTTAATGACTATTCCTACTAGTGGAATTACACAACTTAATAAGCAACAACAATCTGCTTATGATGCTGGTGTAAGTCATCATGCCCAAGTTATTGACAAAGCAACATTAGCTCAAGATGCTAAACAAACAACAAATTTAATTAGACAAAACATTGAAGCTACAGCAGGAAGTAAACCAGAACAAGTTTTGCGTGGTGCTGGTAAATGGCTTGCTGGTAATGAACAATTAGACAAGTTGATTAAAAACCTTGCACAAAATTCTATTCAACAAGGTGCAATTATGGGTGTTGACAATGTACATGGTCAACAAATGAATCAATTAGCTAATGGTAGTGAAAACATTACTGCTGGTGCTTTACAGTCAATTATTGACAGAACTGATGCTACAAGTACAGCATTTGAAAAATATTCAACTGCTTATGATAAATACATTAAAAACAAAGGTGATATTAATGGTCATGCTAATACTTTAGCATTTAAAGAGGCTTGGAAAAATAATTACGATCCAAGAATATTTATGATTCAAAATGTTAATTCAAGCAATTTAACACCAAAAGCAAAAAAAGAAAAAGTTAATGAAATACTAAGTGGAATAAGTCCAAGCGATCATGCTAAATTGAAAGAAAAGATGTTTAACATGAAACGACTAGAAAAAGGTGATTTTTAATGGCTTACGATTATGAATCAGACCCAGACCTAGCTGTTTTAAAAAGTTACACTCCATCAGGAATGGATACTAGCTTAATTTCGCCTAAAAAAAGCACAATGTCAGGTAAAAATCCAAATCTTGAATACCATGATTATGAAAATGATCCTGACATTAGTACGATCAAAAACTATAAACCATCAGCTCCTACTAAATCGACACAAAATCGCAGTCAATATGAGCAATTTTTAGATTCATTTAGTAAAAAGGCTATAGGTGCTGGTGAAGCTGGATTGTCATTAGTGTCAGGTGCTGTTTTGCCTTTAGTAGCAACTGTTAAGGGAGTTGCACAAAGTTTGCCAGAAGCAATTTCGACAGGTAAGGCCCCCGGCCCTATTGGGGAGCGTATTGCATCAGAATTTCTCAAAAGTGCAGATTGGCTACAACCTAGCACTAAGGAAGGGCAAGACTATTTGGAATGGCTACAAGGTAAAGTTGAACCTTTAAAAATACCTCAAGCAGGTGTTCCTGAACTTATGGGTATGACACCATTAGCAGGTCGAGCTACACAGCAACTTTGGTCACAATTTGGAAATTTACCAAAATCAACAGCTAATGCAATAAAGAATAAAGTTGGCACAGTAAGAATTGAACAACAACCTATGAGTGGTTTGCAAAGTGGTGGTTCAGCAGTTACTGAACGTGCTACACAACTACAATCAGCACTTGCTGATGCTAGTCCAGAACTAAAAGCAGTTGCTAGTAATATTCCACTAGAAGAAGTTAATTTACCTGCTTTAGAAACTAGAAAGTTAGAAGAAAAACATGGTATAGATTTGACTGCTGGTCAAAGAACAAATCATACTTCAAGATATGCTGAAGAATGGAACAATAGAAGTAAACATCAAGATACTTTAGGACAACATTTTGAAAATCAACCCAAACAATTTTCTGAAGCATTTGATAATTTATTAGACAAACATGCTGAAAATGTTACTGATCGTTCACCAAGTGGAATAGGACAAGCTGAAATAAATGGTTTAGTTGAAAAGGATAACCAAAGATTACAAGCAATTAAACAAGCCTATAAAAAGCTAGAAGATGCTAATGCTGGTCAATTTCCTATTGATGTTACACAATTAAAAACAAATATTGAATCAGAATTAAAACGTGCCTTAAAAAAGAATGCTTATGAAGAACATTTACCAAGCATTAAACGTGACATTGACGATTTGGTTAAAAATGGAAGCATGACTTTTGAAGATTACGAAAATTTAAGAAGTAATTTAGCAAGTGAAATGAGGGATAACCCAAAAGGGACTGGTAGGGCTGCGGCACACATCATTCGTCAACAACTTGAGACATTGCCATTGCCAGATAATTTGCAATCTATTAAGCCTTTAGCAGATCAAGCAAGAGCTTTGTATGCTGAACGTATGAATGTGATTAAGAATAATCCAGCCTATAAAGCGGCAGTGCGTGAGGCAGTCTCACCAGAAGAAGCTGAAAAAGGCTTAGAAAGTCTGAATGCTTCTAAGTTCCATGACAAATATGTAACTAATGCAACTCCTGAAGCAGTCAGACGAATGATTGATGAAGTGGGTAAAGATAGTTTGGCACATGAAGCCATTAAAGCTGGGCACATAATTTCAGCAAAAGAAAAAGCTGGTTTTGTTGGTGAAAGTAAAAACTTTACACCAGCATCATTAAATAAGTTTTTAGATAAACAAAAAGAAAAACTTTATGATATTCATGGTGCAGAAGGAGCACAAGATTTGGCTGAAATTAATGGACTTGGTGCAAAAGTTTCACAACCAAAAACAGGTGTATTTAATCATTCAAATACATTGTCTGGGTATTTGGGGCAAGCGGCACAGAACATAGGCGAAAGTTTTTTAGCATCAAAAACTGGTGGAGCATCAATTCCATTTGTACAATTTGCTAAAGAAAAGGTAAAACAAGCTAGAAGTGGTGCAACTGCTGAAAAATCAATAAATCCCTATACAGGTTTGTCAATTAAGGATTCACAATGAGCGTCAATCTTTCCCCTATCTTCAACGCAGTAGCACAAACTACTTCTACAGGATTGCCTCTCAATGGTGGCTTTCTCTACACTTATTTAGCAGGTTCTAGCACTCCACTAGCAACCTACACAGACTCAGCAGGCACGATTCCAAACACCAATCCTATTATCTTAGGCACTGATGGCAGACCTCCTTATGAGATTTGGCTAACTCAAGGCTATAACTACAAATTTGTGTTGACTGATAGCTCATCAAACCTGATTGGCACTTATGACAACATTGCTGGTCTATCTAGCTATTATGGAAACACCACAGCAGTCTCATCAGTGACTGGAACATCACCCATTTCTGTGACTACTGGAACAACTCCTAATGTCTCATTTTCAGGTGTTTTAGGTAGAACAAGTGGAGGCACAGGTGTTGCAAGTCCTCCTGTAGCATTTGTTCACCAAATCACAGCTCAGTCGATCCCTAGTTCAACAGTGACTGTTATCCAGTATGAGACAGTGAACTATGACACTAATAGCATTTGGGTACAGTCAAATTATTGCTACACACCTAATGTGGCAGGGTATTACCAAGTGAACGTGAGTTGCACCATTTCAAGCACCAGTGCTGGGTATCAGGTAGGGTGTGGGGTATTGCAGAATGGGAGCACGTTGGTGGACTATAACGTCGCGGCCTCCTCAGCCTTGGGAAGCACCCCAGTCTGCTCAACCATTGTTAAATGCAATGGATCAACTGATTACATCCAAGGTGTTGTTGCCCAGTCTTCTGGTGGATCACTGAGCACCACTCCAAGCACAGTAGCTGACACAACCTTTTCAATTGCATTCTTAAGAGGCTTATGATGAGCCTAGCTGAGGTGGAGAGCAAAATCGACTCACACATTGATATCTGTGCTGTAAGGTATGAAGGCATTGAAAAGGAAATGCGTGGCGTTAACGCACGTTTAAAGCGTCTAGAAGGCATCCTCATAGGAGGAGCTGGTGCAATCATTGGACTCTTGATTCATTTGATTACTAGGGGGTAAAAAATTGATCCATTTACTCTTGTTGCCCTTGCCACTTCAGCATTCAAACTCGTTAAAGAGTCATGCGAAATGTACAAGGAAGGCAGACAATTTGTTGTCGATGCCAAAAAAGAGATTGATGGAGTTGTCAAGGATGTAAAAGGCATTCAAAAAGATGCAAAAGGCATCTGGGCATTTTTTGGTAATATTTTTGGTTTTAACAAGAAAATAAAACCAGAAATTGCACAAAATGTACAAAAAAAGCCTTTAAATGCTGGCAAAAAGAAAAAAGCAGATTTTGATGAAAATCAAATTTATGCTCAAGTTGCTGATGCTTTGACTAAGTTTTTTCATGCCTACAATGGTTTAAAGGCTTATGCTAAGGAACAAGAGGAAATTGCATTAACAGCTAGTGGTGAAGAAGGACAAGACATTGCAATCAAGCTAGTTATTGCTAACTTGCAGATGGAAAAGTTGAATGAGGAGATGAGGGAGTACATGGTCTACCATGTACCAGAGGAAATGAAAGACCTTTATTCGAGGGTTAACAAAATGGTAGGTCATATTGCTAATCAACAAGCATTGGCTAGAAAGGCAGAGTTAGACAAGAAAAAGAAAATAGCATGGCAAAAACGTCAACGTCAAGAGGAAATTCAGGACAAGGCAATAGCTATAACTCTGACAGCTCTGATGATAGGATGGGTATGGGTAATGATGATGATCGTACGTTTTTCGTCTATGTTGTCGTGATTTTGATGGTGGTCATTCTTTTGTTTATTCCAATTTTGTCTTGGATGTACATTGACATCAAAATGATGGAAATTAGGGTGAATAAGGCTTTAGCAAGGATTGAAGGAAAATGAAGTGGTTACTTTTAACTCTTTTGTTGGTGTCTTGTGAAGATAGATATAGATACCATTGCCAAGACCCTAAGAATTGGGAGCAAGAGGATTGCAAGCCTCCCCTTTGTGTTGCATCGCAAAATTGCCCAGAATTTTTCAACAAACCAAAAAATGGCACACAAAACCCCTGAACAAGTAGACATTGAAACCAAAGCGTTTATCCTAAAGACGTTTTGTTTTATTCTTGTCCTCGTAACAGTGCTGTTTTCATACAGTATTGTTTTTATTGAACAGCCTTTGTTTACTGAAGCTCCTGCTGACAAGGCTATCCTAGCCATTCTTTCTATGGCTATGGCACAGATATTCACAGTAGTGAGCTTGGTCCTTACAGGCAAGTCTAGTGTGCCTCCTAGTCCTCCTCCAATGCCTTTTAACCCTTGCATGGGTCAACCTATGGGTCAACCTTATGGTTCACCTTATAGTCAACCTATGAGTTTCAATAATTCGACATCTGGTTTTAGCATTGACCCAAATCAGGCATGGACACCTCCTCCTCCTCCATCAGGTCTTCCTGTGCTAGAGTCAGATGAGGAAAGAGAAAGAATGTCACAAGCAAGGGCAAGTCATGTTATTTAATCCTTGGTTCATCATTGGTGCTATTTGCACTGTTTTAGGAGTTTATTTCTATGGACATCATTCAGGCTATCAAGAACGAGTGGCAGAAGATCAAGCAGAAATTGCAAGACTTAATGAAGAAGCTAGAGCAAAAGAAGTAGATTTAAATAAGAAAATTACACAAACGACTATTGCACTTTTGAAGGCTAAAAATGACGTTAAAACCAAGCAATCTACTATTAATGCTCGTATTGACTCTGGTGAGTTGCACCTCCCCTCCAGTTGTGCCATACAAGCCAGTACAGATGCCTCCACTGCCAGAGGAGATTCAGCCAATGACAGCCAATCTGACAGACAGGTTATTAAAGATATTGTCTCCATCGCAACAGAAGGAGACACAGCAATCACTCAGCTCAATGCCTGTATCGACACCTACCAAAAAGTAAGGGAGATGGTCAATGTTAAGCCCTGAGAAGCTCCATGCTCTAGGAATAGGTATTGAGTGGTCAGAGCCATTGACTACTACGTTTACAGCATTTGGAATCAGTGACACTAAACAACAATCAGCCTTTATAGGACAATGTGCCCATGAATCCAATCACTTTAAGGCGTTACAAGAGAATCTTAACTATAGGCCTGAAACGCTTGCTAAGTTATTTGCTCATCATTTTAAAGATTCTGAGGAGCTACAGAAGTACGCACATCACCCAGAGATGATTGCTAACAGGATATACCAAAAGCGAATGGGCAATAGGGATGAAGCATCAGGTGATGGGTGGCGTTTTCATGGCAGAGGCTTAATTCAACTGACTGGTCACGACAACTATTATCACTGTGGACAATCTATCCAAAAGGACATAGTTCAAAACCCTGACTTGGTAGCAACTCCCATGTATGCAAGCCTTAGTGCTGGTTGGTTTTGGTCAACACATGGATGCAATGCCTTTGCTGAAAGGGAAGATTGGGTAGGTTTGACTAAGAGAATCAATGGTGGAACAATTGGCCTTGAGGATAGGATTTCTTTAACAAAACACGCACTCAGCGTTTTAGGATAATTATGGCAACAAACTTTAAAGTCACTCGTGGTGAGTCTAAAAAAGACAATGATTCACATTATGTTGTTCAAAAAGAATGGCAAAAAGAGAGAGAACATGTGATGAAGATTGAGAAAGAACTCAAAGCACATGAAAAGACAGACATGAGCCATGCTCATCCTCGTCATAGCCCATCTGGTCAGCCTTCAGCAGGTATTCCCAGCCTCAGAAAAGGCTAAATAGAGGTCAGTGACTGGGATGTTGCGAGGCCATTGATCAGTGATCAAGAGGAAATGCAAGGTCTTTAGGTGAGCTTGATACCATTCGTGCATTCTTTCTTGCTTGGTCATTAGATGGCCTTGGTCGATGTCGTGGTGGCAGGTCTGGCAGAGAGCCGCGATATAGTTATCGCTAGCCTTGATGCCTCTACCCTTTCCTCCATGCCAATTTGAGTGACAAGCCTGTGCCAAATGAAACCCACACCTTTGGCAATTCATCATCGCAACGAGCTGTAAAAGGTGCTTAGAGCGAATATATTGGGTTTTAGGATACATCATTCATGTGATCTTATACCAAGTCTCTCAGATGCCTCTCTAGTCCTCCAAATGTCAATAGACAGCCTAGAAGCCTCTAACTTGTACTTGAGTTCTTCCTCTATGGCTACTGCTTGCATCAGATCATTGATTAGCTTGGTGTACTCAGGATGAATTAAAGCCTCCCTTTCTTGAGCTGAAATCTGGTTAAATTCCTCAGCTACTTGTTTCATAATCATGGCCTTAGCTGTTTTTAGTTTAAGTTCAACACCAATTCTGTTTGATTTAGCCCAGCCATATTGGGTAGCATTGTCGTAAATATATTGGGCATGTCTTTCAGGTGTCATTGGATAGCTCCTCAATCACTGCCCATGATGCAATTAAGATCATCAATACAAAAAATAATCCAAAAAAAAGTATCAGAATAATTAAAAAAGTATTCATTCTGTCTCCCTAATCAAGACCTCAACATGAGGAACACCATAAGTCTTGGTGATATGTAAATTAACAATCTGAGAATCTGATACAAAAATTACTCCATTGCACCCATCCAGCACTGATTTAGCAACATTATCAATGTCTGGCTTCTTAATAGGCTTTTCTAAGCCACTTAAACAAGCCTCAGTGCGTTTTTTAGAGTAACTTGATGGAATAGGCAGGGAGATATAAATAAATGCGTCTAAAGCTGTTTTAAGAGGTTCAGACATACCCATTGATTTTTGAGCAGAAAGCCTGACTAAATCCTCATAAAACTTGGTTTTGTCATCAGTGTAAGTTCTGACAAAATTGCCCATTCTGGCAAACCTTGGTCTGCCTTTGCCATGAGGAGGACCATCAACTTTGAATGTGACGTGAAACATTCATTTCCTTAATTCTTTGGGCAACTGCTTTACCTAAGCCTGTAAACATTCTGTGTTTTTCCATTTCCCTAACCTGATGCCTGACGTAATCAATCCATTCAGGCTTAAGGGCTAAATTTGCATAGTGTTCAACAAATTCCGATGTATTCATGGCAATAACAAATCCTTGAAGCATGTTTTTTACGCAATTCAGATGAATAAAAGTCTTTAGTTGTAGATACGCCATTGGCTATATCGTTTAATTTTTTATAGTATTGTTTTCTGTCTTTCATGTTGTGAGCTGTTGGTCTCCATTTAGGGCTGTTGTTTCTATATTCACCTAATCTGACATGACTTGATTTGCTGAAATATCTGTAACCCTCATTTACAAATATTTGACCTATTGCATCACTTAATCGTACACCAATGCCTAATCCTTGGAAATCAGGTAAAACCACTGTTCTGTGGCCTTTCCATGCGTTTTTCAGTGATCCAGAGGGAAAAGGGATAGCTGAGGCAAATCCAACAACTTGGTTTTCCCATGTTGCGAGCCAACATCGTGAACCTTTATTGAGCTTTGATGAGAGATAGTGATGGTTGCAAAAGATTGTCCATGCCTCGGTATTGCAAGGAACGACTTCCAACTGTAAAGATGGCCTTTCTAACCCCCTTCCGACTGTAAGTCGGTGTGTATTGGTATCAAAAACCCAATCTGGTTGAAGCCATTCTATGATGTCGTAATGGCAAGAAGCAAACACCATTTTTTGAATGTTTGACTTTCTGATGTACCTATTGATTGCATAAGAGCAAGACTTGGCTACATTTCTGTCAACAACACTGGTAAATTCATCAATGATTGCATTGTCAACCAATGATCTAGACAAATCTGCCCTAAACCTTTCTCCTGTGGACAAAACATGATAAGGTTTAAGCCATGAAGGGATTGAATTAAGCCCTACAGCGTTTAATTTGTCTTGAGCCTCATCTGAGGTAGCAAAATGACTACAAATTGCTTTGGAGCTGTTCCATTCGATTTTAGAAGCCTTACCAATCGTATTTAGGATACTAGACTTGCCTGATCCAGAAGCTCCTACGATTAAGCCTATTTGAAATTGTTCAGGAACATCAAATAGGGGTACTTGAAAAGAAACTGAACCATCAAATTCATAATCAAATGATTGTGATAATTTCTTAGTAATCTCGTCTTGTTCAATTGTCGATATTAATTTCATACTTTTCCCTTAATCATCTTAAATTTAGCTTTTATCTCATCAGGCATTGAAACTGCGTTTTTGGCATCATTTTCTAGCTTTATAAGGGTTGGGTCTCTGCCTTGTTTGCTAGGAACTGTCTGGTGAATGATGTCAGGCTTGATAACCCAGTCTGCCTTAAATGTGGACCATCCTCGAATACAGCATTCTTTTAAAGCATCCTCGATTGACCATTTAGCCTTGTCAGCCTCAAGTTGAATAGATGCTATGAGTGTGTCAGTTAAGGGTATTCGCTTTGTTTTCAGTATTTTTTCAAAATCACTATATATATGGTTCTTGGTTAATGGTTCATGGTTAATGGTTGGTTGAACGCCCGTTGAACGGGCGTTGAACGTCTGTTCACTTTCTGTTGAACGAGTGTTCAACCTACGTTGAGCAGATGCTTTCCCAGCTCTAGATGCTTGGTCAACCTTAGAGTGGTAATTGGCAATTTCCTCATCTGCCCTTGGATTTACGAAGCCATTTTCTGTGGAAATGAAAAACTCATCCAAAATGGACAAAACTTCTGCTTCATATTCCAACATCCCAATTTGTCTAGCAATATTGCGTTGCTTTATGGGAGATTCATGGAGGTAGTAATGGTCAAGAAGTCTGCGTAAAGCACAATCTTCTATGACATTTAAATGATGCGTATGTGACTTGTAGTCACCAATATGAAACTGGTAATAGTGCATTACAGACCCTAAAGTCAGACCCTGAAGAAAACAAAGGCAGGAGGGGTCTGTAGTCTCTTTTCGATAAGGGGATCAGTCCTCATCTAGCCTTGTTCCAAATAAAGTATAACCTGAATTTACAAAAACCATTCAGGTTTTAAGACTTTCAATTGCCAAATTCTTGCTTGGGGTACTGTTTTCCATTGGCTAATAGCTGATTGCTTTATTCCTAGAATACGCCCAAGCTCAACTTGTGAGCCAGCAAGTTTAATAAATTTATTTTTGTCCATGTGTACATTATAAGCCACATAATAACCTAGTAAACTATAAGGTCAATTATATTGTTGTTGCTTTGCTATATTAGATCGCTTATAGTTCATACATGCCCTAGCACATTGCATAAGGGTCTTTTAAGAAAGAAGCAAAAATGAAATTACATTATTTTGATGTTTATAGAGACAGAGACTTTTTAGGTCAATGTGTAGCTTTAGATTTTAATGAAGCTATTGATTTATTTCGTAATGAATCTGGTCGTTACCATGTTCGTCATCGTGGTGTTTGGTTTCTTTCATCTTCTAACAACAATTAAGGAGATTAGAAATGATTAAATTTAGTAAACAAGCACTACGCAATGAGTTAGAAATACAAGTAACTAAGATGGAAAACACTTGGAAATTTGTTTCTACTAATGGCACAAATCAAATTAAAGATAGAACAGATTTTGATCGTATTGTTGCCTATGGAGAATACATTGCTTTAATAAGTATTCTTGAATCTATTAGTGATAACTCATTTTTAAATTAATAATTCTTATGATTAAAGAACAAGCCAACTTGATACTAGACCAAGTTAGAGTTGGCGTTCCCTATCCTAATCACATCATTAATCAAGCATTGACAGTAACAGGAGACCTGAATGGAAAAATATCACAGAACATTGAACGAGGCCTTTCACAATACTATGGAGTATGGGGCTTGCATCGAGAAACCACTTCCCAAGATGTTTACAAGGACTGAATTATGCGTATACCTAATCGCAGTGATCGTTATTTTGTTAGATATGTTTATTTGGAGACCATAATGGATGCCTCCAAAATCATTAGACAGTCTGAAGAAGCAACACAAGCCTATGTTAATGACCCAGTCAACAAGTTGAACTTTCAGCTAGGCTACTTAAAAAGCCAGATTGAGGAACTTTGCGAGATGATTAACATTCAACGTGAAGAAATCCAAAGGTTAGAAAAAGAATTATTAGGAGAGAGAGAATGAAAAAAGTAAAACAAAAAACAACTGACCAACTCCATGACGAGATTATGTCTTTATTTATTGGTCAAGATATGGGCACAACATTAAACGCATTGATTGAAACAATGGTTGCAGTTTCTAATTACTTATATGTCAAGCCTTACGATGTGGTCAATATGGTTGTAACTGAACTCAATATTTATGAAGAAATGGACAAACTATGAAAAACATCGCAACTGCCTTAGTCAAAGCTCAAAAGGCCTTTAATCCTGCCTTAAAGCAGTCCATAAACCCTCATTTCAAATCTAGGTACGTTGACCTAGCTGGATGTGTGGAAGCTGTTATAGATGCTTTAAATGACAATGGCATCTTCTTACTACAAAAGACATTTGAGTGTGCTGATGGAGTGATTGTGGAGACCATATTTGTCCATGAGTCTGGTGAGATGTTGGAGTGTGGGCTTTTGCATTTTCCTGCTGTGAAACATGATCCACAGGGGTATGCTTCAGCTCTGACGTATGCAAGAAGATATTCCCTGATGGCATCCTGTGGCATTGCACCAGAAGATGACGATGGTAACCAAGCAAGCAGAAAGGTTGAGACCAAGATTGTGAGCCATGTCAATGTCAAGGAGCTAGACAAACTGATTGAGAAGATGAAAGAAGCACAGAATCAAGAGCAATTAGTTGCTAGTTACAGAATAGCATTTCAGGCTTGCCAAAGTGACAAAGCACACCAAGACAGAGTAATTGCAGTCAAGAATGAAATGAAAGGTAGGGTAACAGAATGACTTTAGTGAGTGACTACGAATATGAAAGAGACTATTGGAGTGCTGTTGAGGCTAGTGAGGAAAGGTACAGAAGGGAGCTGTTAAAGCATCCAGATTGCAGAGACCCAGATCACCCAAGTTGTGAGAAATGTGAAAGCAATGACAATGACTAAAGAAGAAATCATAAACATGGCTGAACAAGCAGGTTTTTTGTTTGCAGAGCATGGTTCGCCAATAGGTTTTACTCATTCAATGTTAGAACTATTTGCCAAACTAATAGCAAAAAAAGAACATGAGGAATGTATCAAAATTGTTATGCAAGGCACAGGAGAGCCAATACAAAGAAAAACATTAGACATTCTTCATCAAGAACGTACCCGAATTGCATTAGCTATAAAGAGACAAGAATGAACGAAATATTAAATCAACCCATTACTTTGGGTCAACTTATGTTGTTTTCTATTATTTATTCATTTGTGCATTATTTGGTTGAAAAAGCAATTAAAGCAAGGGGACAAGCATGACTAAAGGAGAAAAACACATGATTGAACAAGGTACACCCACATGGTTTGCCCAAAGGCTTGGAAAAGCCACAGCAAGCAGAGTAGCAGACATTATTGCTAAGACTAAATCAGGTCCAAGTGCAAGCAGAGAAAACTATGCAACTCAGCTTGTATTGGAAAGGATTACCAATACCAAGGGAGAGTCATATACAAGCCCTGCAATGGAATGGGGAACAGCTACTGAACCATTAGCACGTCAGGCTTATGAGCTTAAACGTGGTCTATTTGTGGATGAGACAGGCTTTATTGACCATCCAACAATTGCAATGACTGGTGCTAGTCCAGATGGATTGGTTGGTTCTGAGGGTCTCGTGGAAATCAAGTGCCCAAACAGTGCCACACACCTCGATACCCTGATTACCAGAAAGATTCCTACTAAGTATGTCCCACAAATGATGTGGCAAATGATTTGTACAGGTAGAAAATGGTGTGATTTCGTAAGTTTTGATCCAAGATTTACACCAAATTTACAAATCTTTGTAGAAAGGTTGGAGTTTGATAACGTTTATGGAAAGATGTTAGAGCTAGAAGTTACTAAGTTTTTAGAAGAAGTTGAGCAAAAAGTTAAAATTTTGGAGCAAATGCAATGAGTAAAGTATTAAAAGAGATTAGCGTAATCACAGGTTCTTACACCAATGCTGAGGGCATGAAAAAGAACAGGTACACAAGAATTGGATCAGTTATTGAAACCAAGAATGGACCAATGCTTAAATTGGACTGTACACCTCTCAAGGAGGGAGGCTGGGATGGATGGGCTTACATCAATGATCCAAAGCCACAAGATGACTTTCAGAAGCCTCGTCAAGCAAGGCCTAACTACATTCCTGAAGATGACAATATTCCTTTTTGAGGTGAAACATGGACTTATTCAATATGATGGGCTTGCCTGCTTTTGGCACAATTCCCAAGTTCTTGGTGCGTAAGGATGCCATAGACACGTCAAAAGAGGCATCTGTGTCTGTAGATACCAAAAGCCTAGAAAAAATCGTCTGGGAGGTCATTAGAAGCCATCCAGATGGATGTATTTCTGATGAAGTGCTTGCAGAACTGAATCATTTGCCCTATAGTAGTGTTACAGCTAGGTATCAAGCCCTATTGAGGAAGAAGCTCATCATTGACACTGGAGACAGAAGAAATGGTAGAAGTGGTAAGCCTCAAAGGGTAATGAAGGCTGTATACATACCATAAACCTTGCAAGGATTTAAAAATGGGTTATCCAAAAATGGAAAAAGAGCCAAAGGGTGTTACATCAAGTGACATGACTGGCATGAAAAAGGTCAGAGTTCCTAAAGAGGATACTGAGACCTTTAAGACTGGCATGTCAGGTGAAAAAGCTCCCAAGGGTGCATTGTCTTCTGATACCTCAGGAGAGCGTAAAAGGCCTATCATGGGTGGAGTTGGCATGGGTAAGGCTGATGGCATTGGTGAGCGTGAAGCAAGCCACATGGGTCATCACGATGGGCGTTTGGGTGAAATGAAGGGTGGCACATCAGAAGCTACTGTTTACGAACACAAACGTATACCTCACGTTCAGGACATGTAAAAATCGAAAGCCCTAAAGTCATGTAGGACTAAAGGGCTTTCTAACCAACAAGTGAGAGGGCACTCGATGGCTGAAAACAATTGTAAGACATGCGTTTATTTCATGGGCAGTAATTTAGGTAGTTGTAGAAGATTTCCTACTTACCAAAACAGACATGAAAATGAATGGTGTGGAGAATTTGCAAAGAGCTTGGAGGCAGTTGCCAAGACTTCACCTGAGTCATGTGATTCAGGTGTTTTTTCTACCATGAGTCGCAAACTGATTGAATTACCAGTAGTTGCGAGTCCAAAAAGAGGGAGAAGGCCAAATGCTAAAACCTCTGTTTGATCGTGTTGTGGTCAAGCCACACGTCAGAAACATTTCTGATATTATTTACATTGATAACAAAGAACCCTTTAACGAGGGTGTGATTGTTGCAATAGGTCCAGATGTTGACCAATGCCAAGTTGGTGATCTCATCAAATATGGCAATGGAGACTACTTAGACTGGCCTACACAAAAGATTGATGGTCAGGACTACCAGATCATCCAAGAAGCAGACATTTGTGCAGTAATGGAGGTTTAAATGGTTGGACTATACGATAACATTCATGCAAAACAAAAACGTATAAAAGAAGAAAAGGCTGAGGGTAAGCCTGTAGAAAAAATGCGTAAGGTAGGGTCTAAGGGTGCTCCTACTGCTCAGGCTTTTAAACAATCAGCTAAGACTGCCAAAAAATGAAGAAGCATGATAAGCCCATAGAGCACAAGACTGTAGGCAAAGGCAAGACCTACAACTCTACTGAATCTGGTGCTGGCATGACTGCTAAAGGCAGAGCTGAATACAATGCCAAGAATGGATCACATCTTAAAGCACCAGCTCCAAACCCAAAGACTAAAAAGGATGAGGGTAGAAAAGCAAGTTTCTGTGCAAGGATGGAAGGAGTGGTCAAGAATGCAAAAGGACCAGCAGAACGAGCCAAAGCATCATTAAAGAATTGGAACTGTTAAATGCCATTAATCAAATCAACCAAACCAGAAGCATTCAAGAAAAACATAGCAACTGAGGTCAAAGCTGGCAAACCTGTAAAACAGGCTGTGGCGATTGCATACTCAGAAAAACGTGAAGCACAAAAGAAAAAGGAAAAAAAGTAAATGTTTAAATTTACACATGAAACCCAAGAGCTTAACTTGATCATTGCAAGCCTAGAGCATAAGATCAGGGACATGCAGACTCTGTTGAACAAAATGGTTGCAGAAGCCCAAGCACAAGCTCCTAAACCTCCACAACCAACTGAAGAACCACAATGACAGCAGGTAGACCAACTGACTATGACCCAGCCTTTTGCGATAAGGTTGTAGAGTTGGGTGCTCTGGGCAAAAGTACAGAGCAAATTGCAGGAATGTTAGGGTTTGCGCTTAGAACTATTTACTTATGGCGTGATACTCATCCTGAATTTATGCAAGCCTTGGAAGAAGCTAAAGCTAAAGAGTTACATTGGTGGGAAGATCAAGCTCAGGCATACATGTTGGAGCACAAGGATGGTGCAAAGTTGAATGCCTCGATATGGTCGAGGAGTATGGCGGCACGCTTTCCCAAGAAGTATCGTGAGAGTGTCAAGCAAGAGATTACAGGTGAGAATGGCACACCATTGATTCCATCTATCCAAGTCACATTTGTCAAGGCAGATGAGTAGCATCCAAGAGGTAATCAACAAGGTTGAGTTTCCTGAGAAACTAGAGTGCTTGTTTAAGCCATCGAGGTATAAGGTGCTCTGGGGCGGTCGAGGTGGAGCAAAGTCATGGGGCATTGCTAGGGCATTGCTGATCCAAGGAGCTGTCAAGCCTTTACGCATACTTTGTACTCGTGAGTTTCAGACATCCATCAAAGATTCAGTCCATAAGCTCTTGAGTGACCAGATACTGGCAATGGGCTTGATAGACTTCTATGAAATCACTGACAGGACTATTAGAGGCAAGAATGGGACTGAAATCAACTTTGTAGGCCTCAAGAACAACGTAGCAAACGTCAAGTCCTATGAGGGTGTTGACATTTGTTGGTGTGAGGAGGGACAAAGCGTCAGTGCTAGAAGCTGGGATGTGCTAATTCCTACGATTAGGAAGGAAAAATCAGAGATTTGGGTGAGTTTCAACCCAGAGTTAGAGTCTGACAATACCTATCAAAGGTTTATCCTCCATCCTCCACAAGATGCCCAAGTAGTCAAAATCAATTGGTCTGACAATCCTTGGTTTCCAGAGACATTGAGGCTTGAAAAGGATGCTTTGAGGGCTAGAGACCCAGAAGCCTATGCAACAGTCTGGGAAGGTGTTTGTAGGCAGTCTGTAGATGGAGCTATCTTTGCCAAGGAACTACAGATGGCAGAGCTACAAGAGAGGATTACAAGGGTCAATTACGATCCAATCAAGCCAGTTCATTGCGTATTTGACCTTGGATGGTCAGATGCTACTGCTATTTGGTTTGTCCAGTTTATAGGCATGGAAACAAGGTTGATCAGGTACTTTGAGACAAGCCAAGAGACTATCTCAGCCATTCTTGCCAAGGTCCAAACCTTTGGATACATGTTGGATACGCTTTGGTTGCCTCACGATGCTCAGAACAAAACTTTAGCATCCAATGGCAAGAGCATAGAAGAAATAGTGCGAACTTTAGGATTTAAGACTAGAATATTGGAAAGAGTGCCCATTGTTGACAGTATTAATGCTTCAAGGACCATCTTTCCGAATTGCTATTTTGATCGAAATAACTGTGAGGAGGGTTTAAATGCTCTCAGGCATTACAGGTATGAAGTTGATCCAGATACCAAGGCATTCAGCAAGACTCCTTTGCATGACCAGTACAGTCATGGGGCTGATGCTTTCAGGTATATTGGCTTGATGGTCAATGAACCTAAAAAGCATCCTAAGAAAGCAGTGTATCAACCCTCGATTAACTGGATGGGCTAATATGGATGATTTAGAGTCGAATGGTTTAATTACTGAAGCTCAACAGTTTCTGCACCTAAGTACAGATGCAGACATGATGAATCGTCAAGAAGCACTAGAAGACTTGAGATTTAGTGCTGGTGACCAATGGCCTGTAGAAATCCAGAACTCTCGTACACTTGAATCCAGACCTTGTTTGACCATTAATAAGATTGATGCTTATGTACGTCAGGTAACAAACAACATTAGGCAACAGAGGCCTAGAATCAAGGTCCATGGGGTAAATAATGAATCAGATGCAAAAATGGCAGAGATTCTTACTGGTCTGTGTAGGCATATTGAGGTCAATTCAGATGCTGATCAGGCTTATGACAACGCAGTTGACTTCGCCGTGCGTATGGGATGGGGCTTCTTCCGTGTTGTCACTGACTACACCAAGCCAGATAGCTTTGATCAAGAGATTTACATCAAATCCATAGTCAACCCTTTCACTGTCTACTTTGACCCTAATTCAGTCATGCCTGATGGTTCTGACGCAGATAGATGCCTGATTACTGAAGTCATCTCTAAGCAACAATTCAGAAAAATGTACCCAGATGCTGATGATGGCACTCAGTTTAATCTCAGAGGAGCTGGTGACACCAATGCTGAATGGGTGATGAGGGAAGACATCAGAATTGCTGAATACTTCTACACCAAGCACATCAAAACTAAGCTCCTGATGCTTGCTGATGGCACAACTGAATACAAAGATGAGTTCAAAGGTGACCCAAAAGACATCATTGACCAAAGAGATACAGTCAAAAAAGAGATTTGGTGGGCAAAGATCACTGGAATGCAAGTCCTAGAAGAAGGCAAATGGGCTGGCAAATACATCCCAATCATTCCTGTTTATGGTCAGCAATTGATTGTTGAGAACAAGCGTAAGAAGTTTGGCCTTGTGAGGCAAGCAAAAGACCCACAACGCATGTACAACTTCTGGCAAACCTCCATGACTGAGAGCATTGCCCTTGCTCCTAAGCCAAAATGGTTGATTGCTGAAGGCCAAGATGAAGGCCATGAGACTGAATGGGCACAAGCTAACATCAAGTCCACTGCAACACTGAGATACAAGCAAGTTGACATAGATGGTAGGCCAGCACCAGTGCCATCGAGAATTCAGCCTGAGAGTCCTCCTGCTGGCATTATGGCGGCCTCAGCCAGCATCAGCCAAGACCTCCAAGCAGTCATAGGCATTGTTGATCCAAATCAACAACCAACTGGCAACATATCAGGCAAAGCACTGAATGGGCAACAGCAACAAGTGGACATGTCAAACTTCCACTTTTACGACAATTTGACTCGTTCTATTAGGCATTTGGGCAAGGTAATTTTGGATTTAGTGCCCAAAATCTATGATTCTGAGAGGGTGATGAGGATTATTGGGGATGATGGAAAGCCTGATCTAGTGAGCTTGAATTCGTTTGGAGCTGATGAGGAAGGTGTTTACAAGATACTGAATGACACGTCAGTGGGTGAGTATGATGTGGTGATGGACACTGGACCCGGCTACAACAGCAAGCGTCAAGAGGCTGTGGAAAGCATGATGCCACTGCTAGCGGCAGACCCTGCACTCATGCAAGTAGCTGGTGACCTATTTTTCAGGAATATGGACTTCCCCGGCGCTGAGATGATTGCAGACAGACTCGCGGCCAGCAACCCAATGTCCCAGATCGACACCAAATCTAAGATTCCTCCACAAGTCCAGATGCAACTTGCTATGTCTCAACAACAGATGCAAGCCATGCAACAACAGATTCAACAGCTCCAGATGACCATCAAGCAACGTCAGGACATCGAATCTGTTAAACAACAAGCTGAAACACAACGTGAGCTAATGAGGCAGACTGCCAAAGCCCATAACACTGAATCCATGCTAGAGGCTAGAGTCCATGACGTGAACATGAGAGCTGTCACAAGCCAAAACAAGACTGAAATAGAATCCATTATGGAGCTTTTGGTTCACCACTTGGATACTGCTAGGTTGGAGAAGGAAATTGCAAGCAGAAATGCTGAACAGTATGCCTATGCCAACGAAAGCAACAAATCTATACAGTAGTTTGACACAGTAATCATTTCAGTCTATATTGACTAAACCTTACCAATCAGGTTGATTGGGTAAATCCTTGGGTAAAACCATGTCTGAAAAAGAAGCGAGCCAAGTGCTCACAAGTGAAAATTCTGCTGAGTTTTACAGCAATCGTTTGGGTTTAGCTGACACCACTCCTGTAGAGGCAGTTCCTACTGAGCCTACAGAAGTTCAAGAGCAGAATGAACCAGTTGCTGAAGAACCAAGCAAAACAACAGAAGAACCAAAGCCTAATAGACTCGAAAAAAGGTTTTCAGATATTACTAAGCAAAGGGAATTGGCACGAGCTGAAGCAGAACGTGAGCGTACCAGAGCTAGTGAGCTAGAAGCCAAGTTGAAAGAGTTGGAAGCGAAAGTCAACCCTAAACCAGTTGAACAACTTTCAGAACCACAACCTGAGCAATTTGAAACAGCATTTGATTATGCTAAAGCACTTGCAAAGTATTCAACAGAGGAAGCACTTAGGGAGCGTGACAGGCAAGAGGCTGAAAGAAGGATAGCTGAAGAACGTGCCAAGACATTTGAGGCATGGAACAAGCGTCAAGCTGAGGTCAAAGCTGAGTTACCTGATTATGAAGACATGCTTGCATCATCAGATGTGGTGGTGAGTGATCAGATACGAGATGCGATTTTTGAAAGTGATGTTGGACCAAGAATCCTTTATCATTTAGCAGAGAATCCAGAAGTAGCTGAGAAGCTAGCTAAGATGTCAACAATAAGTGCTCTTAGAGAGTTAGGAAAGATTGAGGCAAGGCTTGAAAAAGCTCCTCAAGAGGAGGTGAAGGCTGTTGTGAGGTCGAATGCTCCAAAGCCTATTAGTCCATTGCGAGCAACTAGCGCGGCGTCTGAGACACCCATCGATTCTGAAGGCAGATTCACTGGTACGTTTCAACAATGGCGTGAAGCTCGTAAAGCAGGGAAGATTAGGTAAACAAACTTTTTAACTTTTCAAGGAAAGAATCATGGCAAATAATCTATTAACGATATCTAAGATCACCAATGAGGCACTCATGGTGCTCGAAAACGAACTCACGTTCACGAGCGAGGTGGACCGCAACTACGATGACCAGTTCGCGGTGGTTGGTGCAAAAATTGGTAATACTGTGAATGTGCGGAGACCGGGTCGCTTCATCGGAACTACCGGCCCAGCGCTAAACGTGGAAGACTTTAACGAGTCAAGTGTGCCAGTAACTCTATCAACGCAATTCCATGTGGACACGCAGTTCACCACGGCTGATTTGGCACTATCACTCGACATGTTTAGTGATCGAGTGTTGAAGCCAGCAATTGCCGCCATTGCCAACAAGATTGATCGTGATGGCTTAGTCATGGCTAAGAACAACACAGCAAACATTGTTGGTACTGCTGGTACACCTCCTACAGGTTTGATCACCTATCTAACTGCTGGTGCTTATCTTGACTCTGAAGGTGCTCCTCGTGATGGTCGTAGATCAGTGACTATTGAACCATTCACATCTGCAACGATTGTTGATTCACTCAAGGGCTTGTTTGTTCCACAAGAGGCAATTGGTGAACAATATCGCAAAGGTTTGATGGGCAGGGACAGCGCTGGATGTAATTGGAAAATGGACCAAAACGTGGTCTCTCAACAGTTTGGTGCTTGGACTGGTTCTAGTGCTGGTTCAATCACCATCAATGGAGCAAGCCAAGGTCTATCAAGTGGATGGGCACAGACATCTACGTTGAACATCACAGCCACAGCGTCAGGCACACTCAACCAAGGTGACGTTATCACCATTGCAGGTGTGTACGCAGTGAACCCACAAAATCGTCAGGCTTATGGCAACAACAAGCTACGCAACTTTGTGATCACATCCACAACAGCATTGACTAATGGTAATACATCAGTCACTGTTAGCCCTGCATTGATTTACTCTGGTCAGTTCCAGAATGTGACTGTGAGTCCTGCGGCCTCTGCTGTGGTCACTCCCTTCAGCATTGGTGTGAGTGGTGCTGGCACATACAGTCCACAAAACATTTTGATGCACAGAAATGCGTTCACGTTGGCGGTCGCTGATCTTGAGTTGCCGGAGGGTGTCCATTTTGCAGGTCGTGCCTCTGACAAAGAGATTGGATTGTCAATGCGGGTGGTGCGCCAATACACCATAAATAACGACAGTATTCCAACTCGTTTGGATGTGCTCTATGGTTGGGCGCCTCTCTACCCTGAGTTGGCTTGCAGAATCGCGGCCTAACAGTCATTTACCAATTTAAGGAGAATTAATCATGGCAAATCCCGGACCAGCAACCACAGTCACCAATCATCCCCAGAACTTGGCTACAAACCAAGCATTGCGTTTGATTGCATCAGCTCAGTCAGTAAACTTGTCTCAAGCTGGTGACACAGCAATGACAGTTTTGGATGTGAGCAAATTTGTACCTGTCAGTATCCTCATCACCAATGGCTTGAACTCTAGTGGTGCAACAACCACTATTGCTACAGCTACTGTTGGTGTTTACACAGGTGTTGGAGCAACTGGATCGACTGTGCTCACGACTGCGGCTCTCACCAGCAACACAGGTGGACCATATGTCACAACATCTTCTGCAACCAATGCAACTACTGCTATCAGTAACCCATCAAACTTGTATGTGAATGTGGGCACAACGATTGCGGCAACCTGTGACGTTTTCGTCTATGGCTACGATCTAACTTTCCTCCCATAAGGAACAGGAAAATATAAAGCCACTCTCACACAAGGGGGTGGCTTTTTTTCGTTTTAAGTTACAATTCAACAAAGGAATTAAACATGTCATCCACAACAGTAACTCGTGGAAATTCACACGAGACCTTTTACATAACTCCATCCATTACGCCAACTAGCGTTTCTGCAAACACCACTGCTTTACAAAACTTCAATGTTGCTGGCCTACAAACCACTGACTTGATTCTTGTGCAAGGTGCTGTTGGTGCTCAAACTGCTGGCATCATCGTAGCTGAGGCAGATTGTTTGAATGCTGGCGTTTTGACAATTCAATTTGGCAACACGACAGGCACATCAGCAACACCAGTTGCAGGTCAATATGTTGTTCAGGTCACAAGACTTGAAGGACCAGCTCCAACTAATGCTGTTTAATCATGGCAGGTTCAACAGTTCAACGTAATGCTGGTCAAACAGTTGCGTTATCAGTTACAAATACTTCACATGCAAGTACGTTGATTGATGACACAACGAATGACCAAATTAACTACGCATCATTCTTGAACACAGGAGCAAGTCCCATTGCAGTAAAGTTTAATAGCTTTTCTCCATGTCCTCCTGCTGTGTTTCCTGTGGATGGTTCTACACTTGGTGACTATGTTTTACCTGCTGGTATGACTAGCCCATTGATCCTAGCGACACCAACTACACCTTTCTACATGACTGCTATCAGTACGAGTGGTACTGCTGGCATCTTGTATGTCACTCCAGTTGGCGATCAATCATAATTAGCTAAGGCTAAAAGGGGTGAAAATCCCCTATTTTTTTAGGGTGCAACAATGTCAAACTCGAATAATGTAGGTGTTACACAGACAACGAATATATTGCCAGTACAGGCATTGTATGACCCATTGACACTTGCCTTTATCACGTTTATTGGACCTGCTGGGATACCCTTCACGAGCGCGGCAGGTGGGGTCTCAAGCGTCAACGTCAGTGGAGGCACAACAGGCCTCACAACCTCTGGTGGTCCAATCGTCTCCAGTGGCACAATTACCCTTGGTGGTACATTGTCAGTCAGCAATGGAGGCACAGGAGCTACGACAAGCAATGGTGCTTTGACTAACTTGTTGCCTAGTCAAACAGGTAATGCTGGTGCTTTTTTGACAACCAATGGAACTACTACCAGTTGGAGTGCTTCTGCTTCTGGTATCACGATCACTAACGACACAACCACTAATGCTTCAAGATATTTGACTTTCACAAGTGCTACAAGTGGTGTCATCACTGCTGAGAATGTCAGCACAAGTCTTATATTTAACCCATCTAGCAACTCACTCACAGCAACCACATTTATTGGTGCTTTGACAGGCAATGCTTCAACTGCAACAAGTGCAACAACTGCAACTAACATTGCTGGTGGAACTTCAGGAGCTTTGGTTTATCAATCTTCATCAGGATCAACTACGTTTCTGACTGCTGGTTCTAATGGACAATATTTAACATTGGCATCTGGTGTGCCAAGTTGGACCAATTTAAGCACAGTTTCATCATTCAGTGCTGGCACAACAGGATTGACTCCAAACACAGCTACTACAGGTGCTGTAACCCTTGCTGGAACTCTTGCAGTTGCTAATGGAGGTACAGGTGTTACTTCTAGTTCTGGAGCATCTAGTGTCGTTTTAAGAGATGCTAACACTAACACATCTGCTAATGTTTTTTTCAATGCTTTCACCAATGTTGGAGCATCTGGGACTACAACATCATTGTCTGTAAGTTCAACGTATAACTGGGTTATCACTGGTTCAGGTGGTCAGACATTTACCATGCCTGATGCTACAACTTTGCCAGTTGGTGCTACTTATACGTTCAATAACAATCAAACATCAGGTGCTATTGTTGTCAACAATCGTTCAAGCACATTGATTGTCAGCATACCATCTGGTGGTTATGTAACAGTTATTCTGTTGACCAATGGAAATTCAGCAGGAACATGGGATTATCACTTTGATGCTCCTAGCAACGTATCTTGGTCAACCAATACATTTAGCTATTCAGGATCAATCACCAATGCTACTTGGAATGGCGTAGCGATTGGCGCTACTTATGGTGGAACTGGGCAAACAACTTATGCAACTGGTGACATTTTGTATGCAAGTGCTACAAATACCTTGTCTAAGCTCTCTGCTGGCACAAATGGCTATGTTTTGACCCTTGCAGGTGGTGTTCCTACTTGGGCAACAACAGCATCAGGAACAACGATTACTGACGATACAAGCACAAACAGCACTCGATATATCAACTTTACAAGTGCAACATCAGGTGCTTTGTCAACGATTTATACAAGTTCTACTAAGTTACAGTACAACCCAAGCACAGGTGTGTTGACTAGCACAGGATTTAGTGGTTCAGGGTCGAATTTGACATTTGGCACAGGTACTTTGTCCTTGGCTGGTAATGTGACCCATTCAGGTGCTTACACACAGACATTTATAGCAACTGGCAACACTTCTGTTACTTTGCCAACGTCAGGCACATTGGTTAACACAGCAGTTACCACTTTGTCTAGCCTAGCATCCATAGGTACTATCACAACTGGCACATGGAATGGATCAGTTATTGGTGCGACTTATGGTGGAACTGGGGTCAATAATGGTTCAAATACCATTACTTTGAGTGGATCGTTTACCACTTCAGGTGCATTTACCACTACGCTGACAGTCACAGCAAACACCAACGTCACATTGCCTACTATTGGCACATTGGCTACTTTGGCAGGTACTGAGACATTCACTAACAAGACCCTAACAAATCCCACAGTTACAAACTATGTTGAGACTTTGTATGCTCCCTCAGCAGGGTCAGCATTCACAATCAGTTTGGCTAATGGAACTGTTCAAGAAATAACTTTAAATGCTAATGGCACAATTACATTGCCAAGCTCTGTGGCTGGTAAATCATTTACCATCATTGTGACTTATTCAGGTTCTTATTCTCTCACTTGGGCTGGTGGTGGTACGTTAAAGTGGGCAGGTGGAACAACACCTACTGCAACGTCAACATCTGGTAAGTATGACATTTTCAATTTTTATTGTGATGGCACAAATACTTATGGCGCTGTTTATGGGCTGAATTTCTAATGTTAAGTAGTCGCAAATCATCTGCACCAGTAAGTGGTGGATTGTTATCTAAGTCTTTAAGATTTAGAAGTAGTGCGTCTGCTTATTTGAGTAGAACGCCTTCAGGTGCAGGAAGTTCAACATCTTTTACTTTTAGCACATGGGTTAAGCGTGGTACTTTAGGAATTCAACAAAATTATTATCATAGTGGTGGAGCTAATGCAAATGGATTTTTTGGTTTCACCTCAACCAATACCTTTAGTTGTTTAGCATTTAATAGTGTTGGAGCTAATTATGCGTGGTATTCAACGATGGTTTTTACTGATCCATCTTCTTGGTATCACATAGTAATTCAAGGTTTTGCAAGCTCTAGTGGAAACTCATACGGAGGCGTTGAATTAGCATTATATGTAAATGGTACACAAAGAACATTTACTGGTACTCCATATGGATCACCCACAACAACAAATCGGTTAACTGATGCAACTGCAAAACAAGTTGGTGCTGACATAACAAATGCTTTGTATTATGATGGTCTTTTAGCTGATTTTTATTATGTAGATGGTCAGTCGTTAACTCCATCTTCATTTGCATCTACTAACGCAACAACAGGCCAATGGAGTCCAGCAAAGTACACAGGTACTTATGGTACTAATGGATTCCATCTAACATTTGCAAACACAACATCCACAACCACACTAGGATACGATACAAGTGGTAATGGTAATAACTGGACAACCAATAACATTAGCTTAACTGCTGGATCAACATACGATAGTATGAATGATGTGCCAGTAGCGTATAGTGCGACTGCGGCTAATTATTGTGTCATCAATCCTAATGCCAATTCTGGCCCAACTATTACCAATGGAAATTTAAACCAAAGTGGTTCTTCAGGTTTTAGTCAATATGTAGCATCTACTATGGGGATGTCTGCATCAGGAAAATATTATTGTGAATTAACTTGCGTTACATTAGGTTCTGAATTTACTGTTGGAATTTGCACAGATCAAGGAAGTACTAATTATGTTGGAGGTACTTCAACATCTTGGGGATATTACACTAATGGTAATAAATATAACAATGGTTCAGGTTCTGCTTATGGTGCAACATATACATCTGGAGATTTAATTGGTGTTGCATTTGATGCTGGAGCTGGCACATT
>Ga0207958_1000059_pt1 | contig 37375 bp, 54 predicted proteins | sample CryBogCBH27Jul07_FD_184606 | JGI IMG/M metagenome (GOLD analysis project Ga0207958, IMG submission 184606) | Freshwater microbial communities from Crystal Bog, Wisconsin, USA - CBH27Jul07 (SPAdes) (version 2) | ecosystem: Environmental > Aquatic > Freshwater > Lake | place: Crystal Bog... | reverse complement strand
GATCAAAGATATTTATTTTTTGAGGCTGGATGGTATGCAGCCATCGACGCCGCAATAAAAGAAACCGAATCATTGACCGGCGATAAGGCGACGGCCAGTAGCGGGCTATCGCGCACGTTTAAAACAATGTCAAAGCTAAAAAAATTAAGGGGAAAGCCTAATGAAGAAAGTAAAACAAATCTTATTGGAAGAGGCATTGGACAGTAACCTCTCGCCGGAGCAGGTCTTAAGCTATAGCAGGCGGCAAGACATCCTATGGACACGCTATAGAATCTATTGGCGCGCGCGGCGGGAAACGAGCGCCAGCTATCCACAAATTGGACGCGTGTTAAAGCGCGATCATACAACAGTCATACACGGGGAGCGCTGTTATCAGGCGAGATTAGATGGGAAAGAATATAGAAAACCAGGGCGTAATGTCGGTTATAATAATAGCGATAATCGAGATTCTATTGGGTGTTAAATGACTTATATGTGCTACACATCTAACCAATGTGTAGCCTTCAGGATACAAAAGAGCGAAAAATGACAGACCATTTTAAAGAACAATACGAGGCCATACAGGCCGTTATACCCGACGTGCCTAGGGATATGCCTTGCTACCAAATTAACGTGCCTTTGTGGCTGTTCTGGCGCAAGGTGGACCCCACGGCAACCGAACACCCCATAATGACGGAGCAAGAAATAACGCGACGTCTTGACCTGCTTTACATGGGCGACGGCACCTGCTAAACAAGGTGAGGCAAACCTCCCTTATTTGCTGGCTTTGGCTCCGCGTTCACCCCTAGCGCGGAGCCTTTTTTATTTCTGGCCGTAGAGCTTCATAGGATAATTATACGAGGCAGTGCCACCATAGTAGCCAAGCATCTGTGGCGGCTCTTCAGGCGGCCCTCTAAAGGCATCTGAGGCCATAGGATGCGCGCCGAGCAGCATAGCGTTAGTCGGCAGGTCGGTCGGCTGATAAAACCAAGGCATATTTCTGACATAAGGCATAAGCGCCTCGCGCATAGCATTCATGCCGCTAGCAACGGGACGGCTTTCTATGTATGGATTTGATTCAAACTGACCATATTGAGGCGCGGCATCGTATGGCGAATAAAACGGCGACGACTGATCCTGGCGCTTTGGTAAAGTTTGCTGGAACTGCTGGCGTTTCGCCTTAAAATCCTCTATCGCTTGCTGGTTCAATAGCTCAACAATAGGATCTTTTTCGTCTTTTTTAATAGTGAGCTTTGCCATGCTAGAATCCGAGTATAAGCGCCAGCTAAAACAGCTTCAGCAAGAAGTGACGCAAGCCTATCTTAAAGGATATGAAGAGGCACGGCAACGCTGTGATTTTGACCTTAGCGCGACATCCGACGAGATCCGACGCCTACGCTATGCGCTCGAATTGGCGATAGAGATGGTCGAGGACACGGACAAAGCGCTGATAATAAAAGCGCTGCGAAGCAAATAAAAAGATCTCGGACTATCGACATAGCCCCTCCGCGCATGTGTCATAGATCGTCTTCGCGGCCTGACACGCAGCCAGCCCATAGATGAGAACACTAATTAGGACGAAGCGCAACAACATTCCCCTCCTGCGGCGTATCTTCGACCATGCGACGAAGATCTGACTTGTTATAATGCTTCAATTTTGGGGATACGAAAAGATGCCGCTTGTTCTTATACTCCGGCGCATGGACAAGGCCAAGGTCGCGCCAGCCTGCCTCTTTGAGCGCGTGTAAGAGCGCCGCTTGAGGGATCTTGACGCCGGTCGGAGCCAGACCTGCGAGCTTCTGACAGATCTTGAACCATGGACCAGCAACAACGCCCTGGTTGAAAGGATAACGCATGGCTTCGATCTCGTCGAGGATGTAAGACTCAGCCGTTGACATGCCTGAACTTATCATCGTGCGCTTGAAATCAGTCTCCATAGGCGTCGCAGCCGGGTTGAACTTGGAGACATCGCGGCTCATTAGCCAGCCAGCGATAGCTTCAAAGCCGCCAGCCTTATACCATTCCCATATTGCTTTAGCCTCATTAGGCTGCATACGTGACGAGCGCGACCAGAGGCAGAACCATCGACGGTCTTGAGATGGCAGCGAGATCGGCACGGGATCGTTCGTAAACGCCAGGACGAAGAGGCGGTTCACCATGTCATAAGGATGCAAGCCCTTACGATTGATCGGGAGCGTCTCAGGTGGCGCGGCGATAATAGGCTTGAGCTTGTTAGCCAACGCGCGGCGTTCGCGTGCCTCTGGCTCCTTAAGCTCGTTAAGGATCAAGACCTCGCTCTCCATAGCATAGCCCCACTGGCTGGTGAGGTTATCGCCATCGACAAGGCCACGGTTCTTATAGTTAGGCCCACACACGGCCCATATGAAGGGAGCCCACATGGTGTCTTTACCGCAGCCCTCGTCGCCGCCATGCAGGATCGCGTGATTGATCTTTACTTTAGGATTCTGAACCTTGAACGCCATCGCATCTAAGACATGCGCACGCTCATTAGGGTCAGGCACAAGCCGCTCGCAATGCGCTAGCCATCTGTTGACACTGCCCTTACCGGGCTTAGGGCGCGCGTCCATCCAGCGGTTGCCGTAGACGTCACCGTCCTTGTTATAGACCAAAGGCTCTTCGCCAGCGGCGTAGGTCAGACCTTTAAGGAGCAACCCACCGACCTCTTGACGATGCTCGTCAAACCATGTCGAAGCCTCGATACGGCGCGCTTTACCATGTGTTGATTGACACTCGATATGTCTGAACACGGCGTTAAACGCGCCGCGCGTCAGCTCTGTGCGCGTCTCAAGGTCAAAGTAGGCGTCATCGGTCAGGATATAAGCAAAGCGCTCGAACCAGCCGGTGCGCTCGACCCGGCCAGCCTGCTTGCGCTCGACCTCGACGATCCGCTTGTTGGCATCGTCTTTAAACATGTCATTATTAGGCAATAAGTCACGTAAACGCGCCATTTCTTTAGCTAAAACATCGTCACGTAAGCCCGGCGTTACTTGCGGGCCACCATTATCGCAGACCCAGTCAAGAAACGAGGCGCTGGTCAGATGATCGCAATGACCATGGTAACAGCAAAATGCGCGATTAAGGGGATTATAGCGTGCCTCAACTTGACCATCCGTATGCTCTGCATGGTTCGGGCAGACAACGCCGAGCCAGCCTTCCGCATTGATCGACGATAAGACGAGGTTCTGGTCGTTGAGCCATTGCAACACGCTGTCTTCGCCTGTGTCTCGCAGCTTGATCGAGATAGCCTTGGCGGTATCCGCTTCATCGGGCGTTACTCCTAGCGCCTGACAGATCTCAGGCAGGGTATATTCTAGTCCTTTTTGGAATTTAACGAGGCGCGCTTGGAAATTATCGCGTCCCGGCTTGAGGTTAACGCTACCTGGCAGGCGGCAATTACGAACAGCATTGGTAGCACCAGGATCAGTATAACCGCTTTTAGCAATGGCCGTAATAGCAGCACAATATTCTCCTTTGGTCGGTTGTTCGCTGAACGCATAGCCCCACTGAAACGATCCTGGGCTAGTCTCAATAATCCATGTCGGCTCTAACGGCGGCTCTTTAGACTTCGTGCCGATGTCGTCCAGCATCATAAACGCGACGTATTCGCAATTTGATGACGACGCAGATGGACGACCATCCTTAAAACGATCAACGATAAAAGAGCCTGTGTTCACATACCACGCCTCACCGTCCTTACGCTTATGCGTTGGCATGTAGGCAGGCCATGTATATTTAGGCGACCCGTCGAGATGATTGCCGCCCGTTGGCTTTTGTTTTACGACCAGCAGGGTCTCGCCTTCAGGCGCAAGACTGCACAAATAAGGTAATAAATTATTTTCCATATCTCCCCATAACCCCCGCTTCTACTTGCAATGGCAATCCATGCGCCCATTCGGGCGGCGTTATCATTATTTCTTCTAACCGCTGCTTTGCCTCCTCTGGCTGATCTGTCTCAAGAACGATCTCGTCGTGAACGTGCAGGACAACATTAAAACCCTCATCATCAAGACGGCGAAGAGACGCACGCAAAAGATCGTGAGCTGTAGCCTGTGTAACATTCTCACACGCTAGACCCCGCCATAGACGGGCACGCGGCCACTCCTTGGCGTCAGCCGCAGGTTTCCAACTCGCCTTCGCATAAGTGATATTGTCGTCTTCAAAACGGGCAAAAGGGTAACAAAGAACGCGCCCGGACGGGAGAGAATACCAGAGATGTTGGCCGTCGAACAGATAAGATATACGGCCTGCGGAGAATATCTTACCTTTATTCCGCAAAGCTCGCGTGTATGCTGTCTCTAAAGATTCCCAAAATGGCACAGACCACGGATTAGCACGACGCCAGGCGTTGACCATCCGACGCGCCTCGTCTTCAAGCATTTGTAGACCATAAGCGCGGCCCATAGCCGCGAAGGCTCCGATACCGCCGCCGAATCCGCAGGCCAGCTCCTGCACCTTGCCGACCTGTCTTTGATCTTTGTCAACTGCATCATATGAGACGTTGAACGTCGCTGATGCGTTTGTTTTGTAAACGTCGAGGCCAGACGCAAAGATTTTTAACTTGTCTTCGCCATTGCCAGACAGCCAAGGATTAACGCGACCTTCAATAGCTGACCAATCAGCGACAACAAATTGATTACCTGACTCTGGCATGAGCGACGGACGCAACATACCCTTAAGAACGTCCGTTATGCGCTTGCCATATTGCGGCACGATCTTATGCCCGCGCACCATAGCGGTGCGAACGGCTTCAGGATCATCAGCACATTTGCGGGTAAAGTTATGCACCTGAGCGCCGTATGATGACGCGCGGCCTGTGGCGCTACCGCCAGCAAATACAAACGCGCCTCTGACGCGGTGGTCATCACAGCCAAGATCGAAGAGACGCTTGAACTTTGCTACAGAAGAAGCCCATAAATCGTCAGCGCATTGTATAACCTCGGCCACGTCCGGCGGCACTTGTTCAGGATCTTCCATCGCCAAAAGATTTGCGCGCGTTGTTTTGTCAATCGAATACTTGCCCTCTCGCTCCATGAGCTTGAGCGCTTCTGGTCCGACGCGGTCTTGGACCCATTGACGCATCTTAGGTGATCTGACCGATGTGATTTCACCGTTCGTTACCTCCTTGACAATACGCTCAATCTCTTGCAGCTCATCAGCAGCATAACGCATGGCGGCTTGACAAAGATAAGCATCAACCTTGACGCCACGGTCATTAATACGCTCGTTGACATGATAATCTAAAAGCTCTTCGTCTGTCAGCTCTCGCATCGCCTTTGAGACGGCGCGCATTGTGCGCACGTCCTGCTCGCAATATTCGATCAGTTCAGGTAATAACTCATCATTGTATGGCGGCACGCAACATTGACGCACAAGATAGTTGCCGCGATGGTCTTTCTTCATGCCGGTATTGGCAAAACGGCCAACGTCTTCTAGCGAGCCTGGCGCACAGTTAGCCCGCGCTTGTGCAGCGGTGCAGTAGAACTGCTCTAATGGAATCTGATGCCCTAACACATGCCAGAAAATCAGACGCTCAAACGCAGCGTTATGCGCGCGAATCTGACCTGTTAAGACGGGCAACAGCTCACCCGGACGCCATGTCTTAACGTCGCCATCGTCGATGGCATATGACATACACAACACTTCTGTTGTGTCGTGACGGGCGTAATTATATACGCCCGCCGTCTTGAGATCGCACTCAGACCTCGTCTCAAAGTCAACCCAGATCATCGTATGCGTCTTGTTTATGTAGTTCAGCGATGTCAGCCAAATATTCCAAAGCCAGTTCCTTTTGCTGCTCCCATAGTTCATTCGCACACTTTAGTTCGCGCTGTAAAAGCTCGATAGCGTCGGCGGCTTCATTACAAGAACTCTCAGGCCAATCTGTATCGCAACAACATTCACTGGCTGACTTAGCGGCACAAATGCAGTTTAACTTTTTGCCACGCAATCGCATCACAAGGTCTGAATAGTCAGTCATAGTTTTCTCCTATACACACGACCGATGATCGCGCAGCGTGAGATGTCCATCTGCTTTGCGATCCAGCCGAACGACTTGCGACGGTCACGCCAATAACTAACGTAAGCGTCCATCTCAGTCGTCCAAATGAGGATATGATTCTTTCTATCAATCGTTGGGGGTGTCAATGCGATCTCCTAAATATTCGCCGTTAGGACCGTTGTAAATCGTCACATTGCCGATCTTTGGCGCGGAAATCATGCCTTCATTAGTATAATAAAAATTCTCCTTCGGATAAGATAGTTCAATAGCTACAGGTCCATTAGGACCGCTAAATACAGAGATCTGTTGCGCTGCGACGGGCGACGTCATCAGCATAAGTGATACAATGTATCTCATGCGTTCACCTTTGAGATGGTCGCGTCCATGCGCGCTGTTTCTATAATCGGTTTGCTGTATGGATCTTTAGGATCTTGCGCGAGCCATTGCACTGATACGGGGCCAACACCATTAGCCATCCAATAACGCGCGCCAGTGCCAGGCTTACCATCCCAAGCCTGCATGTAAGTGAATACAAGCACGTCGTTATACATTTTGTTATCGCGACCAGGCCACCAATCTAATAGCTTCTCAATGTGAACAATCTGTATGCCTTTGGACATCGACGGAGGCCATGATTGAAACAGGCTCATCTGCGGGTAGGTTATGTAATCCTCGCCTATGTTTAGATATTCACCCCAACCAATAGGCGGCGACATAACTACTTTCTTATCGCCGGGATAATCATCGCGCCACTCATTAATGCCGCTGCCGACATTATAGCGATAATACCATGTGTCTTTCCACGTCAGATGCGCGTCGTAGTCGATGTAGAGCATCGAATCAGACCCGACGTCATACGAGAACACCGACGTCAGTGGCGGCATTGATCCATCTACGGCAACGTAATCAAACCGACGCAGCTCATGCGTCTTGAACACCGGCCAATAGGCAGGCACAAATATCTTGCTCATTTTTTGATACCCCTAATTGTTTGCTTGAGTTTTTTAATCTTCTTACGAAGGCGTTTAATTTCTTCGTAAATAACATCCAATGTTACTGGCTTGTCCGTCATCTAAACCCCCGGAAAAAATGGGGGCTTGCGCCCCCACTCCATTAGCTACGACGACGACGTCCTGTGTCAGGACTTGCGACCTTTTCTGACACGTCTTCTTCACCATCCATGCCAATAAACTCAACAATATCGAATGTCGGCGTATAAACGCGGCCATAGGATTTATGAGCATAATGGTCGCTACCGAGCTTTACGACGGCAACAGGCTTGGTTTGATCTTTGTCAACCTGTTCAGCGATCTTGAGCGCCAACGCGTGCATTGAGCGTTTGCCTCCTACTGAAGTCGTTGCAAAGCGTGCCTCCATGCCTTTGTCTTCGCCTGACATGCACTTCAATGACATGCCAACTTGTGGTTGCCATCCAGCCTGTGCGCCAGCGGGCGGTGGGTCAAGATCCGGCAAAGGCTCGGCGATCGGCACCATCTTCTCAGACAATACCTCGCCCGTTCCCCATGCAATATAGCCATGCACAAAAGAATAAGGATTAATCGCCCATAGCGTTTCTTTCTCGACCTCGGTCTGATCCGCGCCATAGACCCAGTGACCTGTGCGGTCCATCTTAAGGATCACGCTGCCGATAGGACCGACGTCAGCTTCAATTGACCGAAGCGCCTGTGAAAGAGACTGCGCTGATGGGAGATTAGCGCCACCGAACTTTACTATACTTGTCATCTTACTTTACCTCTAGTTTAGAGAAAGCGGCCCGCAAATGCTGACCGACTTGTAGCACTGCCGGACGCGGATCTGACTCCGGTGCGACAGTGTTACCCGATGAAATGGCGACGACATGGTCTTTAGGCAGGTCGAGCTTGTGTTTCTTAAGCACCTTCTCAAGCTGCGCTGGCGACCGTAACTTCGTCTCCATTAATTCCGATATATCCAAGCCCATTTGCTCAAGAGACTCACGCGCCCCTTCTTCATTAACCCATTGCCTTGTGGCGCGCTTTGGGACGAGCTTGAATCCTGGGATAACGATTCCGTTTTCAAGAGCTTGTTGTGCTTGTTCACGAACAGCTTTGATCCAATCTTCGAGACGGTCTGCAATAACCAGTGCATTGCCATAGCCCTCCGGTGATATGGTATTGAGCGCCGTTCTTAGCGCCCGGTCAGCCTCGCCTGTCAACACAGGACAAACAGCTTTAGCTGCACACCAGCGACAATGATCGCCAGTTGCTAATGGCGGGTTAGGCGCGTGAGCGATAGCGACCGCGTTCTGTAACTCACGCTCGAAGTTTTTAATGCGACCGGGCGTAGTGACCCAACGCTTGACATGCGGCGGCTGGACAATGACGCACTCGATTTCCGTAACACCCTCGAACGCCCAACGGGCTTCTTCAGTCCGCATAGCCGCAGCGGCATAAAACATAAGCTGATGGTTCTCGACAGCATCCACCGCCACCCCATCACCAAACTTCCAATCAAGAACAATTGCACGATTCCGAATACGACCAATGAGGTCACAGGAGCCAAATACATCAGCTAAAAATCCTCCGAAATGAACGCGGAGTTCCGTAACAAACTCAAGCTGATTGTCAGGATCAATCTCCGCTAATGCTTCGAGAGCAGGGCGCAGCTTACGATCAACAAGATCATCGCCAAGACCAAAGTCATCCGTAGATGCACGATTAGAGAGTATCTGATGGATGGCTTCATGTAAAAGCGTGCCTTCTTCAGCGTATTTTGACGAGGGTCTTGGAGGAACCTGCTGGCATAATTTAACGCTGCCGGGACAATTAATAACACGCTTGGCGGTCGATCCGCCGACAATATCGCTATGTGACATTTTACTTTACCTTTCGATGATGTGATACTAGACTTTTCTTTACAGACATGTCAATACAATTCTTATGACAGATTTAGAAAAAGACATTGAACGCTACTTTGTTAAGTCAGTTCAATCACTTGACGGCATAACCTTTAAATTTAACTCGATGTCTAATCGCGGCGTCGCGGATAGAATTGCGTGTTTGCCTAATGGTGAGACGTGGTTTGTAGAGATAAAAAAAGACGGTGGCAAACTGTCGGCATTGCAAAAAATATTTGCCAGCGACATGGCAAAGCTAAATCAAAAATATGCGTGTCTATGGAATAGGGAGCAAATAGACAGATGGAGCTACGACCGTATCAACACGAAGCCGCCGACTTCCTCTACGCCCACGACCGAGCCATGATCCTAGCGCCGGTCGGCGCGGGTAAAACGGCGATAACGCTGACGGCTATGACTGAAATGCTTCGTAGCGGCTTCGTGGACCGCTGGCTTGTGTTAGCGCCCAAGCGCGTCTGCACTGATGTATGGAAACAAGAAGGCATTAAATGGTGCCCTGAGTTTGAGATCGCCATAGCTGTCGGCACGCCAGCACAACGCAAAGCAGCAATGGACTCAGACGCCGATATTGTTGTTACAAATTACGATAATATCGCTTCGATCGCGGGCAACTTTGACGGGATTGTATTTGACGAGTTGACGCGGCTTAAAAATCCAAGCGGCAAACGCTTTAAAATTTTAGAAAAAATGCTTGACAAGTTTGATATTCGTTGGGGGTTAACAGGCTCTTTTACGTCAAACGGTCTTGAGGATGTATTTGGTCAATGCAAAGTGATCCATAAAGCGATCTTAGGACGGTCTAAGGGAGCGTTTATGCAACAATACTTTCGTTGTATTAACCGCGAGTATGGTCAATGGGAACCGCTGCCTCAGTCGCTTGATTACGTGATGAAGCAAATAAAACCTTGGACGTATGTGCTAGAGCCTGGCGAGTATAGAGATAAGTTACCGCCGCTGCATACTGTCAGAATGTCGGTTGATATGCCGGATAGAAAATCATATGAGACTATGAAAAAGGAGTTTGTTCTTGAGCTTAGTCAAACGATCACCGCTGCGACCGCTGCTGCTGTCACGAATAAGCTACAACAGCTTGCGGGCGGGTTTGTCTACGGACCCAACGGTCCTGAATGGATCTCCTACCACAAATTTGATGTTTTGGGCGAAATTCTATCTGAGAATCAGCGAGACAATACGATCATCGTCTACAATTACAAAGAAGAGCTAGCCGAGATACAACGCCGATACCCGCAAATGCAAACTATAGATGCGCCTGACGCCGTCGAGCGGTGGAATAAAGGCGAAATAGAAATCTTAGCTATACACCCCAAAAGCGCCGGGCATGGATTGAACCTACAGTTTGGCGGCAACAAGATCGTTTTTCTGTCAATGCCTTGGTCATTAGAACTTTATGAACAAACGATAGGGCGTCTGCATCGGTCAGGCCAGACCAAAGACGTATGGTGTTACGTTATTCTCTGTAATAAAACTATTGACGAACGCATATTTGCCAGTTTATATGACAAGAAATCTTTAGCGGAGTTAGCCCTAGATGAATTGGCGCGAAATTAACCAAGCCATCGCAGGCTTTACAGAACAAGAGGTATTGGATCTCTTGGAGGACGAGCGCCATAACGCTCGGCGGTCCACAATACTTATACGTCTACACCAGCGATATACAACGCTGCGAGCGACGCGTGAACGGACTGAATTGTTAAGGGGAATAGAAAATGAATCCACACGATCTACTGAAACAAGCCAGCGACTTAATCGGAGAGCGCGGCGCTGATTACGGGGGAATTGAAAATAACTTCCAGCTCATTGCAGATCTTGCTTCTTTGCGTCTCGGTCGTGATATACATCCTTATGAAGTGGCAGTTATAATGGTGTGCGTCAAAAACGCGCGTAACTTTGCTAACCCGACGCATATAGACAGCCGTTTAGACGCTATGAATTATGAGGCGTTTGCAACGATGTTTGCCAAAGATTATGAAGATCAAAAATCAAACGCTGGCGCTGATATTGACTACAAGCGCAAGCGCGATTTTAGGGCGGCAGTTGTCACTAAGCTTAATACTAAGCTTGACCTTTCACATTTGGAAACTGTGCAAGCTCCCCGGTCGGCAGAGTCTTAAAACTACGTCGCACAGCGGCCAGCATTAAAATAGCTTCCTTGCGTAGATCCTCATCTTTAATATGAGCGGCATACGCAAGGAGTTTTGTAAACGAGTTACAACGTGCGGCTACCGGATCTAATTCGGCTTCCTCAATAATGTCTGGGCCGTCATATAGATCTTCATCGTCTTCCGTCATGATTTCTTCCTTTTTTTAGAAGCATCATATTCTCTACGGAGCGCGTCTAATATTAAGACACCCTTTTCAATTGTTGGCGCGCAGAACACACGCCCGCGTGACGTGCCAGCTTCTCTAGGGTCTATAATTATTAAAGCTGCCGGGTGCATGGGCATCTTTTTAAGACCTAATGACTTAGCGTAGGTATCGGCCACCTTATACCCTGACACCCGGACAAGTTGAGCGGCGGTGCCATCGGGCGTTATCATGCCCTCATCGCCACCGATGTGCTTATGACCTGCGATAAGAAGATGGTCACGGAATCCGGCAATAGCCTCACGCTTTGGGCCGTGCATAGAGTTCCAGATCGAATGGCCTGGAAAGTCATGACGTGCATGAACGCGCGTCTCTGAGCCGTCTGGATGCTGAAGCGCCAGCCTTACGCCATGCTCTTCATACATGGAACCCGCTTGTTTTGCGAACCATGAAACAGGATCTCCTGACCCCGTCCATAGGTCATGATTTCCGGCCAAAATAAATAGCCATTGGACCGACTTGACCATCCATTCAACGAGCGTCCAAGATTCCCTAGCGGTGATGGATTGGTCAGCATACAGCCGAGCGAGGCGCCCGACCCAGTTGTTCGCCAAGTCTCCAATATTACATGGCAGCACAAAAGGGTGACTAGCAGCCAGCTCAAGATGAGACTTAAGTAACGCAAAAGCGCACCCCGGATCGTCAATATGCGGATCACCCATACATAACAGAGCTACGGGTCCGTCGATATTAATTTTTACTTTAATTAGATCACGGGCTTCATCGGCGTTAATGATTCGCTCGCTTTCAGATAAGCGATCACGAATTAATTCATCAATTTGACGCGTGCGATGAGGAAGTTTTGGTTGTTCAAATTTATTATATTTTAACATTAGATAGCGAAGGCGATGGCGGTCTATACCTAGCTCTTTTGCCGCTTTACTAATATGATACCGCCCAGATGGTTGCTTGTGCTTTTTGAGAACTTGCTCAACATCACGGGCGGTTATCATTTGCGAAGCCAACCACATTTGAGTGCGACCCCGACCGCGTTATGCTCACGTATTTGAGCAATCGTAGGGGCCGTATCATGCCGCGAATAATATATCGCCCTCGCGGCTTGGCAGAATGATACGTGGTCAGTCTCGGATGAAAGGGTCGTTGACTGGCACGCTGTCAGGCTTAGAGGCAACATCAGCGCGAACAGCTTCGCGGGCAGCGATAGCAAGTTGAGCTTCATTGGCTTGCGCCTTCATGCTTTCTAATTGAGCTTGCGCGACACCTGACTGCACAAGTTGTTTTTCATGCAGCCAGTTGAAGAAATTGACAATAACGCCCATCAATCCACTGAGAAGTGAAATTAGAGCGGTTATACTCATTGCGTTGGGCGGATTATTTTAATGATGCCCATAACTAGAACGCCAACCGTTGGGACAAGCGCACCGATCTCAGCAGCGTGCGGCAAGAAGCCGATACTGGCGATAACAGTAGCAAGACCTGAATAGGTTGACTGTTCAGAGATACGTGCAAGAATCCAAGACGTAATATTATTCATATTTAACTCCTATTAGCTGACGCGCGCCGCTTGGAAGTGCATACCATCTTTACTTCTGCCCGACCAAGAACCACCCCAAGTCCAACCTTCGTCCTCGAAGGCTTTTAGGACTTGAGGCACTTTTGCAAAGTGCGGATCTTGGTCGTGAAACCAATTCCGGGGGGCGTCAAGGTCAATAGCACACCCATATGCGTGCATTGACAATACGTTACCGCCGCGCATTACACGATAGTTATATGACCCTGAAAAGACAGAGACGCCCCAATCGTCGATTATTTTTTGATTTTTGCCAGATGCAAGCCATATTACGTCAAAAATCCGTGACAAACTGTCCGCACATTTTTTATTTATGGCGATTGACGTGATCGGCTTGCCAGCAAACTGCATTTTAAACGGCGGGCTGATTCGAATAAGGTTAGCTTTTTCCCATTGCGCTGATGCGCCGCCGTTACGACCGCGAGGATTGCCATAGAACGCGTCGCATTGTGATTGAAGAGGCCAGGTCATCGGTCTGCCTTCTGAGAAATGAGATCTTGAATACGATCTAATTTAGAAAAGATCGCGTTAAGCGACGTATTAAACTCATCGCGCGTCACATAGCGGCCAGCAACCAGCACCTCAATTGACGCGACCTTATCAACAAGCGCCTTGTCAGCCGTCTGAAGATCCTTTAACGACCCCCAGATTGTGTTAAGCACCCAACCAAAAGTGACGCTCACTATCGCCGTGGCGACGTTAAAAAAGAACTGATATTCGCTCATTTTCATCTCGCCATTGCGTTACGGTTTTCAGGAGCCATCACATTTCCAAAAGTAACCGCCCCCGAAATCGCTGGCGGTATAACTGTCTTTTTAGTTGCTGCTTTACGAGCGCGAATATTTTCGACGCCTTTTTCAGTGGCTTTAGAATATTCTTGCGCCGCTGTCAGAGCTTTCTTAAACTCAGCAGGATCAAGCATCTGCATGCCGATCTCAGTAGCGAGCTTTTCATCTATCTTACCGAGCGAACGTTTGACGACTGTATTAGCAATAGTCCACACACGGTTAAGTAAGTTAAGATGCGAAATAGACCCGAGTTTGCTACTTGCTAATTCTTCCGCTGATGGCGTTGCCGCTTTACCAAGATCCGCCTGTTCTTTAGCGAGCTTAGATCGACGAAACTCGTCACGAACGTCATTAACAACTTTCATTTCTTCAGGGCTAAAAACGTCTTCTAATTTATCAAAAAACGTCTGCCCCGTAGCTTTTTTAATTGTCTTAGGTGCTTCTTCAACAGCACGCGCAAACATACCGCCGCGTGTAGCGCCCTCAGTAACTGGCTCCGTAAGCGCTTTTTGAAGTTGTTGTGCTACTTGCATCTTATTAATCGGTTGACTTTGAGCCGCATATTTCGATCTTGCCGTCTCATATTCAGGAACTTTTTTAAGCTCCTCAATAAATTTTTCTCGAGTGCTTTTTATTGCGCCCGCTTCAGCAGCGCCTATGCCAAACTGTTCTGGATCACGAATCATATCATCCAGCGCTAATTTCACCGTATGCAATTTAGCCATAGGCGTCTGTGCGCCACCACGCTCGGCGGCGATATTATCTGCTATGCTAACTGCTTTTTTCATCGACGGGCGGTTTAATAATTCTTCAGGTATTTCTGGCGCGGCTTGTTTAAATGCCTCGGCATAATTTTTCTTTGCCTCAACATCGCGGACAGTCTTAGCAAATTCTAATTGTTCAGGTGCCCCCGCAATTCGTCCAAGTTCAGCAGCGCGTGCTTGCTCTTGAGCCATAGTAGCGGCGCGTGCTTCTTGTGGAATTTGCTTCATCGCCGCTTGTGCAAACGTTTGAAGTTGCGGCGCATTAATGTCAGCTAGTGCTTGCGGCACGGTCATGCCGGGGCGTGCAGCCGCAAGAGCATTAATAGCCTCCGGCGTCTGAGCGCCAAGCGTTTCCATATACGCCCGCGCTTTAGGTGCAAAAGCATTGCGAGCCATTGGATATGCGTGTTCCGCTAATGTATATGGAATAGCACGAAGCGGCGCAGTAACCGCGCCAGCCCCTGACAAATTCAAAGCCGTTGAAACAGGCGCTTGCTGAAATGTCTGAAGAGGTGATTGAAGAAAACGCCCGATGCCACGCGCTACACCCGATAATGTTTCAGCCGGGTTAGCCACTGCCTCAGAAACATTTTGTAATGTCTGCAACGGATTTGTCGCCGCAGTATACGCGCCTTGCCCGATGTTCATAACATCTTGAGGCACATTACCAAGCGTTGTGTCTATGTAATTTAATATGCCGCGAGGCCCCGGCATACCTTCATACCCTGCCGCGCCATGTTGCGCTGCTAATGTTTCATAATCTGGAGCTTCTGTCGCGCCGCCATGTTGCGCTGCTAATGCGTCGTAGTCCATCAAAGCCCCGCAGCTTTACGGAACGCGTCAGCGCTCGCTTTATCTTTGAATGTGTATGTCTTACCATTTGGCGCAGAGACTGACAGACCGCCTGACGGTGCAGCCGCTGCTGGCGCTGCTTCTGTAGGTTGTTCAAACCCCGCATATTTAGATAGAACTTGTTTGACTTGGTTCCACGCCGCAAGACGTTGATTAGCTGGAATAGACGGGTCGTCAAGATTACCAAGTGTTGATTGAATGAAATTACGGTCTTCGTTTGATATACCCGCGCCGAGTTTACCATTAAGTTTCTTGAGAATAGCGTCATTAACAATGGTCTTGATCTGTGAGATCTTTTCCATACCTGGCGTAGCTTCGCCAGTAAGATAGCCAACGGTTCCGGCTGCAAGCGATTGAAGACCGCCGCTTGTTGACCCCATGATAAGTTTAGAAATTTTATCTTCGCCTGTCTTAGGATCGTAACCTGCCGACTCAAGTGTATCTTTACCAAACTTTTGATTATTCGCTTCGACACTGCCGACAGGATACTCAGGCGCGGGCATAACTGGCGCTGGCATACGAGCAACAGGCATTTGTGGTTGCGCTATAACACCAGCAGGAGGCCCGACAGGCGTTGCTGGCGTGACAGCATTAGCGCCCGTAACTGGTGAAACCATAGCGTTCTGAACTGGGCCTTGACCACCATATACGGCGTTAAATTTATTAACATATGCTGGTGTAGTTGTGCCAAGAATATCGGCGCGATTACCAGCTTTAGCTAATGGTTTTCCAGAGAACCAAACAGACGCGGCGTCTTGAGCCGAACCATATTTCGCAGCATTACGCGAAAACTGATCTTCAAACACGCGTTCTTGTGCTTCAGGGCTATTTAAAAATTGTTGCGGCGTCAAACTGACGCCAAGTGCCTGCTTTGTCCATTTAGGAATATTTTCACCCATAACTTGATATTTGCCATGCGCGCGGTCGCCTGACTTAGTAACTGGACCAAGCGCGCCATAATCACCGCCGCTTTCAATGTTGGATATAGCAGCCTTTGCGGCGGGCATGTTAATACCGCCTTGAAGCATTGACGGCGTGACTGGCGTAAGTTGACCGGTCGTTTCATTTTGAAGAAACTGACCTTTATCGCCAAGGTCAACAATTTTTTGTTTGCCCGGCGCAGTAACTTCTGTGCCGGGCACAACTTCAGCGCCGCCTTTACGTCCAACACGAATAAAACGTGACGTATCGCCAGAATGCTGTTGAAGAATCTGTTCTTTATCATCTGAGGCTTTAGCCATCAGATCGCGGATATGCTCAGGATCAAATTCTTTTTTTACAATGCCTTCGACGCCAGGATACGCCGCTGTCGCAGCTTGACGCCAAGCAGGCCAAGTTTCTTTTGTAACCGCAGGAAGAAGATTAACAAGCGCGTCATAATGTTTGGCCGCGCGTTCTTGTTCTTTAGCCGCCGCTTCCTTAGTAGCTTGATCTGCTAATCGTGCTTCTTTAGTAGCAGTAATACCCGCCAATAAATCTTTGCGCTCTTGATCCGCCTGACTTTCAGCCAATGCTACACCTTGAGCATAAGACCCCATAAGATTCAGATTAGGAACCTGAAATTCTGGAACTGGCTGATATTGAATTGGCATTATCCGCGCGCCTTCATACCGAGATAAGTTGCACCTGCACCAAGAGCCTGCCCTGCAAGCGCCGCCATTAGGTTTGTCGGCCCCATATAAGCACTAGCATTAGCCGCGCCCATGTTGGCGTAGCCTTGGCCAAGATTCTGGCCTAATGCGTTATAATTAGCTGCAAGTTGTTGCCCTGCGCCTGTGTAAACGTTTGCTAAATTAGAGCCTGTCGTGCCATAAGTGCTGGCTAAATTCTGGCCTGTTCCAGTGTAGACATTTCCAAGATTAGCGCCGGTCTGACCGGCCAATCCTGTGGCTTGATTAGCTGCGCCTGCACCTGTGCCAGCTAAATTCTGCAATGCGCCAGTCTGTAACTGAGCCTGCTGCATAAATCGCTGATACGCGTTTTGATATTCTTGACTGGCGGCGTTCTGACCGTAATTTGTCAACGCTTGCAACGCGCTGCCACCGACACTTGCGCCGCCAAGACCCGCAGCTATAGCGTTCTGCGCCGCCTGCTGACCCTGCTGGAACCGCCAAGCATAGCTTGGGTCCATCTGAAGCTGCGCGGCTGTTGGCATTTGACCATACTGACCGCCTGGCGCATACATAGCCGCAAGCTGATTCGTTGCTTGCGCGCCTGCGTTCATATACGGCTGTTGATAGCCTACGCCTTGGTTATAATAATTTTGCAGCGCGCCTAACGCGCCAGTTTGCCCTGCTTGTAACGCGTTAACACCTTGCGTCTGGCCTTGTTGAAGCGCGCCTGAGGCTTGCTGTTGTCCTTGTTGAATAGCTTGCTGGGCCTGTTGAGCCTGCAAAGCCTGCATCATCATGGCTTGTTGGGTGCCTTGATTTGAGGCATTAGCGGCGGCAGAAAATCCCATTTTAATTCTCTCTTGCTACGGTTCCGTCTGCTTGTGGCTTGAAACCTAGTCTTTCCAATATGTTATACATGAACTCATGGCCTGGTGTAATGCGTGTAAATTGCATACCGGCCAAAATTTCTTTTAAAAGTCCTTTTGTTAGCCAACGCTTGCGCCATTCAGGTAATATAGATACATGAGTTTCACCATTTTTGGAATAGATAGCTCCTATCGGCGTGTTATCTTTCATAATCAGTTTCAAATCCCAATCTGCCGCAATAGCCTCGTAGTCCTCGTAACTTATATAGTTTTCCCAATCAGTTGCGGCGTAACCTATTTTTAAGGCTATAGCGCGGTTGTCTATTATTTTACTCATAGAGTATGTTTACAGAGCCAGCGGTGAAAGTGTTACTTCCCGAAAGAATTAACTTTAGCCGTGTTAACGTCGCACCAAGAGCCACGACACCGCTACCATATCTATTGCGGGTTTGATGGATAGATACCCACGTATTTGTGTCACATAGAACAATGGTCATAATACCATATACGGCAGAATTAGGGTTATATAAAATAAACCCCGATGTAGACGTATTAGGATAAGTATTAGCAGGCGAACCTTCACTAATTAACGTCGAAACGCTTCCAGTATAAGTAAAAGTATAACTAGAAGCAGTTCCCAATTGAATAAGAAGATTATCAGCTCCTGAAACAGTCAGGCCATTAATCATTAATGTGATTCGTTTTACCCAGGATGGGATACTTGCAAATTCTACGCTAGTGCCTGAAGTTGTCGCTTGTGCAGTTCTTGTTGTAATTACACGATTTGAAGGATCAACTTGACTACTGGCGATAGAAACACCCGCAATTGAAATTGTCGTCGGGGTCGTTTTCCCGTTGATAGTGTCTACTTTTAATACGCTAGATACAGAAACCCCGGCTGATGATGTTTTTTCTTGAACGGTATCAACACTTAAAGTCGTTCCAATAGTTGCTGAAGTTGTTACATTTAACGATGAGCCAGCGGTTAATGTTGTCGTAGAGGCAAGCGTTGATCCGGCAGTAATAGCGCCCGTCGATGAAATCGCCGAGCTACATGTAATATTACCTGAAGTATTTAAAGCGCCAGTAACATCTAACTCAACAGCAGGCGAAGCATTTTTAATACCTACAAAACCATTATTAGACCCATAAATTAAATTAATGCTGTTAGCTTTAAAAATTATACCGCGAGCGCCTTCAGCGGAATAATAAGAATTAGATCCATCAGCCGATATAATAGATCTCGCCACACCATTATTAGATAACCAAATAGATCCCGCGTTACCTACGTCTAACGCAGCGCCAGGCGATGTCGTCTGAACTCCAAGATTATTATTTGCGTCGATAATGACAGGCGTTGTGTCAGGGTCATTAACATTTTGAGCGACAAAAATAGGCCCTGTGCCTGTCTGCACAATTTTAAGCGCCGCGCCGCTAGACGATGAGGCAATAATGACGTTGCCTGACAAAACTGGCGATAATGCCGTTGTTGGCGCTGAGATATTATCAACCGTCCAAATTTCAGTATTATTAGCGTCGCATAATTTGAACTTATACGTCGCCGCGCCGAGCCATATATTAGCCTCGCCCCGCGCGTTTAAAACAACAGGGTTAGTATTAGCCGTTGCGCCTGTGCTGTCCGTATAGGTAGGCTGCGGTGTGGTCGTGCCAGCATTATAAGTATACAATAAGCCGCCAACAAGCGGTGCGCCTGAAGCGTCCAAAAATTGCATTTTTGCTACAGGTGTGAGAACAGTCATTTAAGCACCTACAATACTTGTGACGGTCAGAATGGCCGATGGAATAGCTGGAACAGGACTTGAACTAGTAAACGCGGCAATTTGAACATTCGTATTATCTACAGACCACATAAGACGAAAATAATCACCTTTTTGAAGGTTTAGCACAAAATTCCATGCAGCAACAGACGCTGCGCTAGCGCCTTGTAAAGTTACTTTTGTGCCCGAATAAGGCACCGCCGTTCCATTAACGTCGGCCCATATATAGACATTTTTTGCCGTAGCGTTTGTGCTAACTAATTGTAAAGAAAATTGAAAGTTGTATGTGCTTGTATTATCTACATATATAAGCGATGTAGGCGACCCGCGATAAACGCCAAATTGAAGAATGTTATTAGACGCGTCAACATACGCGCTATTAAATGTGACAGCATATGCCGTATTTATCGCCGCCGCGCTTTGCGTTGTTGTATCATAATATGATCCATAACGCTCGCCAGCCTGCACAGCTTGGTAAATATTAAACAGCCATGTATACCATGCGCGGGAAACGTAATTTGTAGCTTTATCAATAAATTCTACGCGCGGTGCAGGTATCTGAGTATTATTAGGGTTTACATTAGGCATTGGTGCCGTCCACATGCAGCTCCGCGCCCATAACGGCTATCTTAACTGGATCAGTGCCCGACACCTCATACACGCGGTCACGGAGTTTAGTCGTCATGCCAAGACGCCGCCAGATCGTACGATAGCCGGTCTGTCCTATGCGGCCCATAGATTTCCAATGCTCATTAGACCATGTATGACCACCATCGTCTGACCATCGCAACATCGCCTGTGGCTCAACACCTGCTACGAGCGGCGCTCCTTGTGCTATAATAGAATTGCCCGATTCAGTAATAAGATGATTATCATCTTCAGTTGATAAATATAATCCATTTAAATATTGATTATCCACGCCTGCTATACCGACGCCAGCTTCACAATCTAGTTGTAGACTATGTTGAACTGTGCGGTTTAAGTCATTTTGACCTGTCGGCAATGCGCGCCATGAACGCAACCATTTTTGTAATGTTCCCGCCTCCGAATAGACATTCAAATCATACGCATATATTACCCCGGCACGGTAATCCCCGATGACATTCTCATTATTAAAAAACATCTGGCTGCTACCGCGCTGCCGTGTAAACTTGTCATTATCCCAGCCCGCGCGTTCATGCCATGTTTGCGTTGCTACATCATAAACCCATGTCGTATCAGCCGTAGGAAAATTCAGCACATAAAACGAATGACCATCTTGCTGGTATGTATAGGCAACAGCGTCAGAAATTTGAGTATATTGTTGAATCTGCCATTCAACAGCATGTGTAGAAATACGTGTGCCGGAATAGCCATTAGACCGATAAACAATACCTTTACCGCGCTGATCAGTTCCAAGCCAGAAGATGCCATTGTCGAGCTTGGCGACAGAATATGCCGCTGCACATCCAATTTCGTTAAACGCACCTTGAATACGCGCTAATGGGAATGTTGGCAGACCAGCGTCATACCAGACCTCAACTGTATAAGATCCAAACAACCAAACTTCGCGGTGGTCAACGATCAGCGTGACAAGATTGTCAGGCGCGCCATCAGCCGCCGCATAACTTAAAGGTTGTATGGTTAGACCATCTTGAAGATTAGACACCCAAAAATTCTGCGTTCCAGGCTGGTTATAAACAAAATATCCGTCAAGATAACCAACACCAACAGCGCCAAAAAAATTAGCGCTTGTAATTTGTGAGAATGTATTTGACGACGTATCGTAAATATATCCGTTAGCGCCAGCAGCAACATATACTTGTGTGTTGTTATTAGATAAATTTACTTGCCCTGTTCCAGCAATTGAACCTAAATATGTCGGATGCCAGCTTGTATCTACACGATATAGCCCATTCCCAGAAACGACGTAGCCATAATTGCCATACGCCCATAGACCTCTAATAGGCCCAGATCCTACGTTAGCAAGAAATCGAAGCCCCGGCGCGCGTTGAAGCCACGCCGCCTCTTTACCGCCTTCAGGTATAATCTCAGGGTAAAGATTAATCATACGGGCGTCAGCCGCGTTAGGGCTACGCGTAACGTATGATGAGCCGAGGATAGGCGTCTTCATTAATAATTGCCAGCATAAATGTTAAAGCGCTGACGACGCTGCATCATGCTGTAAGGCAGAGCCATTACGTCGTCAGGATTATTGACGCGCTTCAGATCGCGTTTTGACGCCATAGCAATACGGCTAACTGTAGGCGGCGGTTCGACACCAAACTCCGGCGCGATCTCGCAAGCAAGATTATACCTAAAGGCTCGTAAATACCCCGGCGGAAATAACAATGGTGTTGCTAATGTCGCAGGTATATCAAGCGTAGATACAGAGATAAAATGCCATTCCAACACGCGTGTCGGAACCGGATAAATGCTCATCGTAATGTTAGGGTATGTCATGTTGACAAAAATGACCTGCGGATAAGTGCTGGTCACTGTTTTGACGGCAATACCATCATATTGTTGTTGATTAATAAGTTTAATGCCAAACGAAACGTTTGTTGACGGATCTCTAAAATATGTCGCGTCATCTAACCGAATTGGACGATTACCAACAAAATCACCGGTAGGCCCAAGTGTCTGAACACAAAAGTTTGGCGTCCAAAGAAATGTCTGATCTTGCGTGCAAAAAACAGATAGACGCTCGGTATTCCAAGAATCTATCATCTGATTTAGTGCTGTCAGGGAATCATTAGCTGTCTCTGAAGAAGGCGTTTCACCTTCAGCCAGCATCCCTATCAGTCTCAAGGCCCCGCAGATCTGGTCGTATGCTGTTGTCATCGTCTACCTTTGGTCTGCGTCCACGCCGCAAAACTATAGCATTGGTCGGTTCTTCAGTCACCTCAGTAGGGTTAAATAGTTCCCATCCTCGCTCTTCGTCATGCGTCACTTCCATATCAGAGGTGGCAACTTTGACGCCGTGCTTTGGGTGTCGAAGATAAAAAACAGCCATAAAAACTCCTATGGGAGGGCCAGGCGACCCGTAGGTCGCCCGTGGTATTAGTATTAAGATGCTACTAGCGGAATTGAGAACCACTGAGCTGCACTATAGGCCACAAACATAACTGAGGTTTTAGCAGCCATAGAATATGCAGTGCCAGAAGTCACAGCATTAATAGCCGCGCTGTTACCGTCATTAGCTGAGTAAACTTTAAGGATAGCGTTAGCCGTATCATCATTTTTTATGATGACAACAAGACCTGCAACGCCTGTTGGCAATGCAACGCCTTTAGTTCCGTCAGCAGCCGTAACCCAGCTAAAACCAGCGCCAAGAGCGGTAGCTGTAGCTTGGTTTGTGCCTGCTGCGGCTGGTTTAGCAACAGCAAGATTTAACGTAGACGCCGTAACAGCGCCTGTGATTGTTGCGCCTGTGACCGTTGGGTTTGTAATGACAGCGCCGTCGATAGTCGTGCCGCTTACAAGCTGTGGATCAGAGTAGGCAACACCAATCGGTTTGGTATTGACCATTTTAATCTCCTAAAAGAGAAGAATGGGCTGACGCCCACTCTATTAGCCGATGCGATAGCAAGACCAAGCCGCTGATGCTGTGCGCGCAAAGCGGAAAAGTGCTGAACTAGCCGCTGCCGCCGAAGCGTTACCAACAGCAAGATAGACGTTGCCGACAAAAGTAATACCTGTGCCTGCAACCAAGTTAGCGACATCGCCACCTGTCGTGGAGATATTGATAAGCGCCACATCGAACGTGCTGCCGATCTTAGCGTTTGTCAGCAATGCGTCGATCTGCGCGCCAGTTGGCGTCGTGATTGCCGTAGCGCCAGCGCCGCCACTGTTGATCGTGATGATGTTAGCGGTAAGCTGTGCAGCGGTAAGCGTGTTTGACGCGCCTGTCAGAGCTGTAACTGTGCCCTGGTCGCCAATTGTTACTTCGTTAAGGTTGCCATCGCCTAACTGATAGCCACCACCGACTGAAGGAAGTGCCATGTGATTTAACTCCTAAAATGGAAGAAAGAAGGGGCTTTCGCCCCCTCTCATTAGCCCCAAAGACGAGCAGCCATTACTGGACGGATCGCGCTGTAGCCATACAACACGTCGATACGGCAAGGCATACGGTCATTGTTGATGTCGTATTGACGAACAATACGCAACGAAATGCCGTTGTGAACCTGACGCGAAGCCATATCTACACCCTGTGGAAGGAGAAGATCGGCAGTCGCGAAAGAGATCGCGTCTTTGTGATGGATAAGGTTCTGTGGATACGTCGTCGAAGCAGCGCCGAGGAACGTAACTGTCGCACCTGACTGCGGGAAGCTGTCAACAGTAGCGAGAGCGTTTGACGACGTATAGATCGCAGGAGAGATCGCTACGTTCGAGTAAGTTCCCGAAGATGCTGTGTTGGCCGTCGTCACAACAAATTGCTGAAGCGAACCGGTCGATTCACGCGTCTGTGGGTTGACAGCGTAGACGTTAGCGATGGTGAACACGTCACCAACAGCAAGCGTCTGACTGCCTGTGCCCGTCAGCGTGATCGTGGACTGACCTTGTGTTGCAACAGTGGTCGTTACCGTGATCGTGCCGGAGCGTGAGCCAGTCGTGAACTGACGGATCGACTGCGTCATGTTCAGCTCGTCGTAGCCAAGGATACCTTCACCCATCAAGCCGTTTTTAAACTGCTTGCTGATGGTATCGACTGGATTAAACAAGCCTTTCATGCCTTCGATCAGACCAGCGTTAGCGGCTGGGTTGACGGCGACATAACGCTGAGACATTGGCGTAGCGAACTCGTTCAGCTTCTGGTTGCCCTGAAGAAGAACAAGCGACGTAGCAGGCGTCGTGCCCGGCGTGCCAACAGAGTTATAGATCTGCTGATAAGCGTTAGCGACGTCAGCGTCGATGCTGGAAGCAAGCTGAGAAATACGTGGCTTAAGCACGCGTTCAGCAAAGTCGTCCAACTGCATGGTCAGTTCGGCAGACGTAAAGTTCACGCCAATGTGTTTCTGTGAAGAAACAGTCAAAGTCGTGTATTGCTCGTTGTCGTCCTGAACCTGGAGCGCAGCGCCATCCGTAACCAAAGCGCGGTCAGGAAGACGGATGCGGAGGGTTGAACCGATCTTAGCGCCTTCGACAGCGAAAGAATCGTCATACTGGCGGTTGACAGTGCGAGTGATTACAAGATTATTCTCCAGAATTTCCAGAGCCTTTCTTGTAATCATATCAATTGTTAAAAGTGAATTGCTCATTTTATGTCACCTATCTGCGACGTTGAGCCTCCAGCTTCCTAAGTTGCCTCTGTCTATCCGCTTCAATCCACTCAGATGTAGACATTGATTTCATCGACCGAGGGTCAGTTGTATCATATGTCGGGCCACCAGACGAACGCGGAGCAACAGGAGCAATAGGGGCCGGGGCAGATGAAGTTCTCTTGACCGGCGGATCTGAAGCTAACTTAGCCTCAAGTTTACCGATCTCCCGTGCCTGCAAGACAGGCGGCAATCTGGAAATCCGATGGGCTTCTTTTGGGTTAGACCCAAGGTGATAAATCACATCGGGGCCAATATCAGAAGCCTGTATGGCTTGAGCCATCACATCCGTCACAGGAAGATTCGGGTTATACGCGACTTGTTCAAAGTCGTCATACTTAGACCGAGCGTCTTCCTCACGGTCGTGATAAGCGTCAAGTAGAGCTGCCTGCTGCTTTGCGGCCTCACGTTGTGCCAGCATCTCTTGAGCCTTACGCTCGGCCAATGCTTCTGCATAGACCTGTGCGTTCTCAAAATCATCTGGCGCAGGTGGAGGTGCGACCGGCTGTCTAGCCTGTTGCTCCGCAAGCCGTTGGGCCTGCTCTCTTTCCCATTTGCGCTGTTCTCTTGCTAGGCGTTTTCCAACGATAGCGTCCAACTCTTCTTGAGTGAACGATTTCGTCGATTGTTCCTCCGGCGTCGTCTCAACAGATTCAGGTGCCGCCGTGGCTTCCTGTTCCGGCGCGGGGCTGATCTCCGCTACAGCCTGTTCTTCATCAGACATTTCTTACCTAGCTTTCCGGCCAGTCGGTTAAATTACTCTATTCTTGTTCCGATTTAACGTCAACAAGACCTTTAGCAACTTCTTGAATCTTGACTGCTAAAGGTAGCGCTTCATTCGCTACGGCCAAACCGCCAGCTTTAGTCGCCAAGTCAAGCATTTGCAAAAGTTTATTTAATTCTTCAACCGTGAACATTAAGTCTCCTATTCTGCCGCCCAAGGCAGCGGGGGTGTTGTAACAGGCGGGTTAATCTGATTAGCGATCTGCGTGTCAAGTGCAGCGTCCATAGCCGCAATCTTTTCCGCTCCCATCGCCTTGTCAAGCCATCCGCAAACTTGGCTAAACGACAAATCAGAGTAAGGCGTAAAATGCTCGTCAGGGTTGAGCGTTACGCCCTGTGAGCCATAAACATCTGCGATGTGTGTTCCATCTGTTGCTTGGCGACGCCAGTGAATTGTGAACACTACGTCCGTGTGGTTATCTTGCTGTGGATAGCACTCTAATTGGCTGATTACCCAAGTGTATGTATTTGCCATTAATTTAATCCTTACGCGGCTGTTGTCACGTTTGTCCAAGTAGTGCTACCGGTTGTATTTACATACATTCGTGTAGACGTAGATGAGCCATCAGATCGAAGATAAATAGACCCCTGAGCGGCTGAGACAGTTGGTGCGCCGGAGCCATAGTAAATACCAAAGCCAGCGGTTGTTCCAAAAAGAAGGCGCGCAGATGTAGAACCGCCAGCGGGTGTGGCTGTTCCTGAGCATAGCGTGCCAACACCATTAACTGTAAGAAGGGTTCCTGCTACAGTTGTTCCAATTAATACGTTACCGCTGCTATCTACAAATAAACGAGTGGCAAGAGCTGTGTAGTCAAATATAGCAAAGCCACCGTTATATATGGAAGCTGAACCGCCTGTTGCAAATTGCCATGAGCGTCCTCCAGATCCTGTATTCTGAAGTTGAACAAAAGAATATCCGTTTGTGCTAGAAGTTGAATTAACAATACTAGCAGCCGTCGCATCAATTATTGCTAATTTACCATATGAACCTGGGGTCTGAGTTCCAATACCTACGTTGCCGCTGCTGTCGATGCGCATACGTTCTGTTGAAGAAGAACCTGTTGCAAATGCTATAGTATTAGACGATCCGGCTCCGTATATCTGCCAGTTCACTGTTCCATTGCTAAGGCAAAATAACCCATTATAGTTTGCGCCAGAGGTATTAGCAGCGTTTAACTTGATATTTGCAGCATATGCTGCTCCACTGTAATCATTGCTAAAATATAAAGAACAGTCGGCTGTGGTGTTACTGTGAATTTCAAGTTTATTGACTGGTGAAGTTGTCCCGATACCTAAATTTGATCCATCAAAATACAAACCTGATGATGAACTAAACGCACTCGTCCCATTCCCATACGGTATATATCCAGCCGTTAAACTGGTGAGGCCAGTGCCGCCAGAAGCAACGCCAAGCGGTGTTGTGGTCAGGGTCAAGCTGGCGGCAGAGACAGCGCGGCCTGCGGTCAGATTAGCTACGGAAACTTGGTCTGTCGTGCCACCTTGAACAATCGGAAGAATCTCCGTGCCAGTAAGTGGAGTCGTGGCAGACGGAAGCGCGGAGATCTTTACATCGGTCATTTAATCAGTCCTTAGAAGGATGATACTTTATCTTGGAAAGCCTTGATGCGCGCTTCTAAAGCCGCGCGGTCGTTAGCAAGTTTGGCCGCCAAATCAGCCAAAGCATCTTCGCGGTCGCTAACGCTATTTTCACGCTGAGAAACAGCATTTTCAGCCGTTTTAAGAGCGGCATTTCGAGCTTGTGATGTAGCTTCAAAAGCAGTCTCGCGCTGAGAAATAACCTTCTCGCGAATGTCCAAATCAGCTTTTAACTTGTCTGCATCAGCCTGTTTAGCTTGTGCGGAAGCTATAATATCCGCTGCCTGCGCTTGTGCGTCAGCTAACTCAGTCTTAGCTTTTTCACGATCAGCAATAGCGTCTTGAGCTGCGCTTAATGCACCCTGGCGGACCGCCAGTTCATCTTTAAGCGCCGCCATTTTGGCGAGATCTTGAGGAAACTGTTTGGTAAAGTAGTCAACATAGTCAACTGACGGATTGTCATTAGAGATGTTCATAACAGCCTCAAACGTAATAGCTGACGTTGACGATAGCACCGGCAGTCTGTGCAATAAATTGAATCTTGGACAGATCCCCGTCATATTGAAGTGTAACGCCTGCGGCTAAAGGCATACCTACTGTAGCCGTAGGAGCTGTTCCGTCATCGCGCCATCTGACAGCCTGTGTTTCAGGAGTAATCAGCGCAAAATTAGCCTTTACGTTCAGCCCTGAAACAGGGTCTTTAGTTGGAACGGTCAAATTTACCGCAGAGCTGGTAGAAGTGATCTGCTGATACCCCAAGCATGAGGTAATAGCTTTAATGTTTGTAGCCACTCAGAATCTCCTCCGCTCCGTAAATGATCGAAGCTCAACAAGATATTGACTCGTATTTATAGCCGAACCCGACGTAATGTTAGCACTTGCGCCAACAATTGAATAGCTGCCTTGTAACACAAAAAGATTACGCCCGTAAGATATATTCGTTGTGTAACCTGTCAAGCTATACGCGCCGTATATAGGAGCTAAATAATAACCTTTTGATATTTTAACAGAATATCCTGTTATTGTATACGAGCCATTATTTGCTGTTATTAATTTACTTTTTAAAATGACCGCTGTTTTTCCTGTGACATTGTAAGAACCATTATTCGCGACAATTAAGTTGCCTCGCAAAAGCGTAGCTGACTGTCCTACAACAGCATAAGACCCGTAGTTAGATGTTATTAACTTGCTTTTTAGTATGTTTGCGGTTTGTCCTGTGATGCTATACGAGCCATTATTCGCCGTTATTAATTTACTTCTTAATATGACCGCTGTTTTGCCTGTAACGGCATAAGACCCATAATTAGATGTAAGAACACGGCCTTTAATAAAATTAATTGATTGACCAGTTACGTTATAAGAACCGTAACTAGCTGATATTGATTTAGTTTTTAATAATGTAGCTGATTGGCCTGTAATGCTATAAGTGCCATTGTTGGCTATCGTAAGATATACAACAACGGCAATTATGTAACTGCCAGATTCTGTAGTAAGGTTATTGCCACTTTCCGTTAAAAGTAGCCTGTTATCTGACATATCATTAGGTCGCCTGGAACACGCCATTTGTAGCGTCAAGCGTTACAGTGACTGTTTCTCCGGCGGCGACTGTCTGACTAGAGCCATAATCCCAATACGCAACAGGCGTGCTAGTCGTCGAATCCCACATAATAGCGTATCTAAACGTAAATCCAGCACCTGTAGCTGTCCATGTAGCAGGGCTTGCAAGCACTAACTTATAAGTGCCACTTGTCTGAGCGTGCGATGATACTGTCGCAGCATTACCGCCAGCCGTATAGCCATTACCTGTGGCAAGATCAGACGTGCCCGGCGTAAATGTCGTATCCGCTGCGTTAACAGTTGCCGCAAGCGCTATTTTCCATGAATCTGAGCCAGAATTGATACCCTCTAACAAAGGCGCAATAGCGGCTGTGTATTTATTATACGTTGCAGTAGGCATCGTTACCTCACGCCAAGAATTTGAGCTTGTAGAGAGTAGACAAATACAAGCCTACGATCTCGTCTATGATGTTCTGAAGGGCTGTATCCGACTCGTCACAGACCTTAAAACGGTTATCTTCGATGTCTTTTAGCGAATCTTCCAAAAACTCTACCACATTTGTGGTCTTTTTGGCAGACATTAGCGAAATCGGGCCAATCAACCCATGCCGACCTTGATAGGCTTCCGCAAAATCATCGGCACGGTCAATAATCTTATCATAGAACTTGTTCAATGCCTTATGTTTAGCATAAGACCGTGTGTTCAGATGGACGCTATGCGTCACATCTCGCGCTAAAAACAAATGCCCTACAAAATCCGCCGCTTTCATACGCCTAATTCACCTTGTTCGGGGTTTCTAGCCTGCGTCCCGCGCACAATATCGCCTGTGTCCATAGCCGCAGCGACGGTTCCAAGCACTATATCCTGAATTTGCTCCGGTGTCATGTTAGCGGCAGTAGCTTGAATACGCTTTGTTTCGGCGTCAAAAGCCTTAATTTGCGTGTTTTGCTCGTCAATCTTCAGTTTCTGCATATCATAGCTATTTTGCAGTTGCTGAATCATCTGAGTCGTCTGTTCCATCTGATTTGCCATATCATTCATCTGTTGACGCATAATCTGCGCCTCTGGCGACTCATCAGTATTCTGAAGAACCTTTGGATCAAGCATTTTCTGGAAGCGTTTAGCCATTTCAGCCGAACCAGGCCAATCCATATTCTCTACAAATAGATCGCCAGCAACCGACCAAAGCGCTGGATTGGTCTGAAGGATCTGGCCCATCATGTCCATAGCCTCCTGCTTGCGGGTCATATAGCTAGGCCCGCTGGAGACTTGCACATCATATGTGCCAACGTTTGGATTGTAGATCTTTTCAATCTCAATACCGTTGACGTCTCTGATTGACCGAATCGCTTCTGGCTGTTGTGGGTTGATTTTAGCCATCCCAACTTCGCCATCTGGCTTAATAATTCGAGCCACGCGCTGCGTGTCATAAATCTTAGGAATCAGATCTACGAGTTGTCTTGTGACATATTTGACAGCGCGGGAAAGATTATCGACGTAGTGGTAAGTAGACGTGTCGCCTTGCCGCTCCCGCGCAAGAATAGCACGACCCGTTCGTTCGTTGCTTGTCGCGCCAATTGAACTATCATACTGACCCGTGGTCGCTTTGATGTCCTCGCCCGCACCGCTCTTAGCCTGTATAAGCCCGATCTGAGCTTCTGGTGGAGAAGAGCGAGTCGGTAAGGGGAGAGGATTTCCTGCTCCGTCCGTGACATCTGGATTGACCTCCAGATACGGCCAATTGTTTGTATTGGCCGTCTTCCAATTCATCTCATAGCCCTCAAATTGACCGCCATAGCCAATAAAAGGAGCTTTTGGAGCCAGTGCCAGCATTTCTGCTTCTTGGCTGACCCAATAGTTATACATGCGTTGTGCGTCTTTAGCATTACGCACTAGACCGCTTATGAAAATAGATCCTTCGACCTCAAACTCATTGCCGATCACGCGAATGACAGGAATATATTTACCCGCCCAGTCGCGCTCTTCTAACACCTCAAAGCCGTTTGTTTTGAGCCATTTTACACGCGTTCTATCTACTTCGCGTGACCGCAGCGGTTTGCCAAACTGCATCTTCAGCATTTTGTCTTCAGGCGAATTATTAAACGCCGTGACATTGCCGGGGTATAGATTCAGCTTTTCTTTTTTATGCTCTTTATAAAAATACTCAGCAATGCGGATCGTATCCTGCTTGATCCACATGCCTTTGGCTTCGTTACCTACGCCTTGCGTCATCATCGTCGAGATGGGCGTTGCGTCAGGAAACAGTCGCTCGTATTCTTTCTTTTCTATATCCTCAACAATAAAGCACCACTCGGCGTCCTGGCCGCATGGGTCTTGAATTGTCGGGTCCATATAGACGCTAAAGCTGTTGCGGATGCGTCCGATCTTAATGTCTTGATCGAACGAGTTTTCGCCCACATACTCCGTATAAAGCCGTATGTAGCCCTCACCGTAGATGACCTGGTTGTCGCAGGCGGTGTCATAGGCCACGTCAGCGTCTGACATATACTCAATATGCCGCACGATACCGTCGAATATTTCAGCGACCAGCGGATCAGCGTTCTCATCGGCTGGTATAACCCGCCCCGTTGGGCGATTCTGTCGCTGTTCGTTCGTCACCAGACGGACGTGCTGCGGCAGCTTGTTGACCGTTAGACACGGTCTAGCGTTGATCGTTTGTCCTTGCACCGACCCGCGGGTCGCCAGCACGTCAGCAGGCCATTGCCACTGATTGTCTGGCGAGCCAGCCATAAAGCGTAGGTCATCGACCTCGTCGTCACGCGACTCAGAGTAAGCCGACAGCGCCATCTCAAATCGATGGAGCATCTGCGAGATGCGTTCTTTATCGTCCGCTTCGGCTACTTTACCCGCGCCTACAACGTCGTCGTGTGCAAATGACGGCATTAGCAGCCCTTGAGATTACGAAGGACGTGTGGCTTGTCGTGCTTTGGGTTAATCTCACCCGTCAAATGTGGGTGGTGCGTTGGGCTATTACGTTCAGCAAGAAGCGTTTTAGGCACTGGTTTACCTTTCATGCCCGCGCCAGCGTGTGGCTCGCGAGGCTCACGCTTTTCGATTTTCATCGCTGCTTTCTTAGCGTAGCTCATTTCATTTTTCCTTTTTTGGACGCGGCTTTGCGCTTAACTGAATACGCGATTGCAACACTCTGTTTTACAGGTTTCCCTGCTTCAATCTCAGCCTTTACGTTTTTTCTAAAACTCGTCTTGCTGGTCGATTTCTTGAGCGGCACTGACGCCTCCATCTATTGGTAATGCAGCACCCTTAAGGTGCGATCCTTTACGGCCATGATGTGAGCCATAATTGTGACTTGTCGCGCATACAAAGCCACCCATGTTGTTATAGACAGCCTTTGCACTACGCGCATGTTTAGGTGGTTTAGCGCCCTTACCCTTACCGCCATGAATACGCTCGGCCTCTGCGCCCATTTTAGCGTTAGGCATACCGCCTTTAGTCGCGTTGACTTTTTTGCCGTTGCCGATCATCACGTCACCGTGTGAAGAAGTGCAAAATTCAGCACCAGAGACTCGCTATATGCGTTGTTGGTGCTGTTCTTAATAACTATCGTAAACGACCCATCAGATATAGCGCCCACAAATACATTGTAAGCTCCCAACGTGCCGCCCGATGATACGCTGCACGTTACCACATCTTTTGACGACACGCTTGAGTTTGTTACTGTGAACACCGCTTGGGCGCTTGGCGCAAGCTGCGAGTTAGCCGTTGTGATCTGTCCTGACGAGGAATTGACTGTCACGCCGGTCGTTTTATTGTTTTGCTGCGTTACAGTGCCATAAGCGCCTGCTGCGTAGCCAATCTGACCAGTCGTCAAGATATTAGCGGCCTGCACGGTCGTCGCGCCGATGATGTTTTGATCCTCATAGGCGACGCCAATAGGCTTAGTGTTTGCCACAGTTCCACCTTTTCATACTAGCTTTAGCGCGGTCAGCGTTCTTCGACTTAGCGACGACGCCGCCCATACGCGCACAAAAACTAGCCTTACGGCCTTTATCAGCCTCAGTCTTAGGATTAGGTGCCGGAGCCTTTAACTTGCTGCCCGTAGCAGCATTATACTTAGCACGACCTTTAGCAGTCAGACCAGCGCCCGCTTTTGTCGATAGCTTCTCGCCACGACCTACAGCTAAAGATACAGATTTCTTAGCCATCAAGAGGCCATCCATCCAGATGATGCGGAGCCTTGACCATAGCTGACGCGCCGCGTTTGGTCAACGCGCGCCTCGCGGTGTGCGACGGGGAAAGCGAAAGTAACGGCTATCGCGTCCGCAGCGTCTGGGGAGGCTAGCCCCCTCGACTTCATGTCCTTCTTCGACTCCAAGAAAATCGTCCCTTTCGAGTCCGGCTTCATCATCGGTCCAGTCAGGTCCGACTTCAAATATCTGTCCTTTTGTATGCTCGCGCTCTTCAGCCATTCCTTCATCGTCCCCCACATCTCTGCACGCTTATTACCATACATGATGGGCTTGTTGCTTTTATTGCCGAAGTTCACCCCTCGCACCTTGTAGCGTTGCTCCTTTAGCCGGTCCACGATCCCTGCGCCGAGTCCGCCCTCGTCGATCACGACCAGTGCAGGCTTATACTCCTCGATCACGTCGATGATATGCCCGACCACTGTCATGGTGTCGTCGCCGCGATACCGTTTGATAGCTACCATGTCGCGTCCTTGTCGTATTGCGATGACAGTCGCGTCAGCACCGAACCGCGCCGGATCTACTCCGACGACAATGGGCGCAGTCTGGTCGAGCCATCGCGCTCTTTCCATTGCGTCATCGACCAGTGAATTGGAGATAAACTGATCGTCCGAGGCGTTAGGGAATTGTCCATAGACTTCGACGTGGGCTTGGGTTGAGTCGGGGCCATATTCGTCAATGATTTGCTGGTAGACGGCCTTATCTGTCCCTTCGACAGATCGGGCATCGACAATCTTATTTCTCCAAAAGTCTCGTTTGGAGTTAAAACACTCATAAAAGTAGCCAGAGTTACGACGGGGGTTGCTAAAGCACAACCAAAACCTATTAGGGGTATTTTCCGTAAAAAAGCCCGCTGCCACTGCCCATATCGTATCATCAATACCGCTCGCCTCATCAAACACCAGCATCACGCCCGCGAAGTTATGCACCCCAGCGTAGCTGTCTGGATTCTCAGCCGACCACAGCCGCCCCTCGACGCCCCAATAGCGCGTGCCCATCTTCAGGTCGCGCTCGACCAGTTCCGAGATCCACTTCGCCGGTAGCACCCGCGTCGCGCTCACCTCGAACCAGTGACTGTGAAGTGACATACTCAGCCACTTCGTGATCTCGGCCCAGGTGACGCTGCGGAGCTGCGCCTCGGAATTAGCCGACACGATGGTCGTCGAGCCGATCCGTGTGGTCAGCATCCAGATCACTAACCATGAGACTAAGGCAGATTTACCGATGCCGCGCCCCGAAGACGTCGCCATCCTAAAAGTCTCAAAGTCTACCCGACCGCCGTTTGCTTTGATGTGTTCGCGCAGCTCAACTAAGACCTCTAGCTGCCATCGACGCGGCCCCTCAAAATGCTCAAGAGGCGTCCCTGGCTTCCCCCACGGAAACGCCAGCCTCACGAACGACAGCGGGTCGTTCTTTATTTGCGGCGACCATAAGGTCGCCATAAGACGCTGTTCCTCCTCCGGGGAGTATATTGGCACTTGCATCTATTATCTGCCCTTCAATGACCCGTTGCTGCGCCTCTTGTAACGCCGCCGTAATAGAGATCGTCTGGTTGACCTCGACACTGACCGCTTGTTTGGCAACCCAACCATGCACATGCTTTAAAATATCAAGCGCAGCTTTTGCATCGCCTGCCAGCGCCGCGTCTCTTAAAACGCCCGCCATTTCCATCTCGCCGTCAGCGCGTCCTTTGGTTTCGTAATACTCTGCGATCGGATCGAGTTGGATAAGCCGACGATACTCGACTGGCATCATATCACAGGCCAACGCCAGTGCGTCGCCTTTTAACCCCCGCCGCGCCGCTTCATAGATCTGACCGAGCCGTTGCTCCGTCGCTTCGATCTTGCGCGGCTCATAAGGTAGCGATTGGAATGTCATTGCAACAAAATATATGACGGGGTGCTTTTTAGCAAATAAAAAAAATTTTCGTGCAGTCCCTTCGTAAACCTTTAAGGGATGGTCAAGGCCCAGACCCCCTCCCCCAAATGTCAACTACCAGCTCAATGTAAACAAATGTCAACTTAACTTAGAATGTAAACTTAAAGTAAAATGTTAAGTCAAATGTCAACAAGAGTTGGGTGATTGTTGGGTGATATGGGTTGTTTGGGTGATAGGTTTTAAGTCGCTGAATGACTTTTCTACAGTCGCCCACGTTCAAGACCTATTTGACTTATATCAATTATTATATATTTTTTATTTTTTATCTAATAATAATAACACAAACAACCCAAAGCTATGAATTATGGGCATTATATGAGCCTGGCTTACAACCCATTGCTCGACCAAGCCACAACCCAAACAACCCAGAAAAATCACCCATAAAAACAAAAGTGAAAATTTATGCAAGAAAATACTTTACATCTGTGAATAATTGCGCTAAAGATAATCTTACAGACAAACGAGGGGGAAAAAATCATGACACTAACCGAGTTTTTTAATTCAGCCTGCGTCGCAATGGGCGTCGTCATGCTAATGGTCGCGGCAATTGCGGCGCCTTTCATTCTGTTCAGATAAGGGGAAAGACAATGAATACTTACAACATCGAATACACAGACACATTTGGCGGCGAATCAAACTACTCATGGGTGCGACGCGCAACTGTGACCATGCCGGAGCTAACGCATTATGGCTACGATGGCGGCACAAACTATTGCAAAGCCAATAAAGTCTATCAGCGCGAGCTGATGAAGAAAGCAAAAGCGGCCGTAGGCATAACCGGCGCGCGCGGCCGCGTCGAGAACTATGGCGACACGATAGACTTCCGGCCCTACGGTTGCTGCACGGTCTTATTTATCACTGTCGAATACTGAGGGAGAGAGATCATGGAAGCCAAACTAGAAAAGCTATTGCGCTATCATCGCCAGCGTGTGTTCGACGACATAACCGGAGATTTACACGAGCGCGCGTTAAGGCGTCTAAAGCGGACGCGCACATTCAAAGATATGTGCGAGCGCCGCCAAGACGCGACGCGTCACAGATCATCCGAGCGCCTATTGCGCGCATATGCCTAATGGAGAGAAATCATGTCTTACAATGGTTGGACGAATCACGCGACATGGCGCGTCAATTTAGAAATGTTTGACGGTTATGATCCATATGACTGCGGGCATAGCTCCGACGTCGAGGCGTATGACTTAGGTCTGAGTCTTAAAGAAATGGCCGAAGAATCATTAGAGGCGCAAACAGGCGACGCAATGAGCCTAGCCTTCTCATACGCAATGGCTTTTCTTGTTGACGTCAATTGGACAGAGATAGCGCAACATATGATCGACAACTATGGGGAGAGAGCAGCATGAGAACTCTTTCAGACATTAAACAGGCTCTTCGTGACAAATACGCATGGCCTGGCGGCTACCCATTATATCTTATTTGTGCTGATGGAGAGGCGCTTTCAATTGATTCGGCGCGCGCTAATTGGCGCGAGATTTGTTCAGCCCATATGCGAAATGGCGACAAACAATGGCAGATAGTTGGAATCGCAATCAATTACGAAGATCCCGATCTTTATTGCGCGCATAGCGGCGCGCGCATCGAAAGCGCATATGCAGAGGAGGACGCAGCATGACAAACTATTATTTCGCAGGACGCGCGCAAGAATACGCGCCCTTTATAGATTACGACATAATCACGGATGATCCAAACGTATATTACGTCTTAACATATCGCACAGATATAAAATATTGGTATGCGCTAAGACGCGAGGCGCGCGACGATGATTCGCCGTTTGATGATGCGGGTGAGGCGTTAAGAGAAGACGTATTAAAAATGTTAGAGACAATGCCTGTCAGCGCCTTGCCAGCGGAGATATTCATATGAATACCTTCACTTACTATTTTGACGAGCTATCAATCCTGCCGCGATATGCCGTCTATGCCGTTGGTGAAGCGGACGTATCATACAACATAGCGTCGCCTGAGCCGGACGTCGGTATATTCGAGCACTATGCGACGGATATTAGCATCGACGCTATCGTCATCTATGGTCATGGGCACAATGACAGTAAACTCAATATAGACGCAGACCATTGGCTTTATGCGCACATAGAACAAGCGCTGTTGGACGACGAAAGCCTAGCCTATGCCTGCATGGAAGACGCCGCATGAAACAAGCGCTTTACGTTATAGGGCTGGCGACATGCGCCAGCCTATTAATTCCGGCAATAGCCTTAGTCTTACTCTATACGATAGGGGGGTAACATGTCACGCATGGCCGAATATTATGACTTTCAACAGATGCTCTATCTACTCTCGACGCGCGCGTTAGAGATAATGCTCAACTATGAGTCGGATACTTTCCGGCATAGCCTAATCAAAAAAGAGATTGAGGCGCGCAAATGACCGATGATCAAAGATATTTATTTTTTGAGGCTGGATGGTATGCAGCCATCGACGCCGCAATAAAAGAAACCGAATCATTGACCGGCGATAAGGCGACGGCCAGT
>Ga0207958_1000054_pt1 | contig 38173 bp, 29 predicted proteins | sample CryBogCBH27Jul07_FD_184606 | JGI IMG/M metagenome (GOLD analysis project Ga0207958, IMG submission 184606) | Freshwater microbial communities from Crystal Bog, Wisconsin, USA - CBH27Jul07 (SPAdes) (version 2) | ecosystem: Environmental > Aquatic > Freshwater > Lake | place: Crystal Bog... | reverse complement strand
TGTGGTGTGGAACGTCGTCTACACGAGGAACAATTCCTTGGCCGCTCCGTCCGTCGGTGTGTCGACCAAGGGTCTTTCGCTTAAGGCCAACACCATTGCAGGATCAATGACGCCATTGAAATACCAGAAGTTCGTCTATTTCCAGATTCACCAGGAAAAGTGGTTCCACCCTGACGCCCTGAAGCACATGATGAAACTTGTACCAGCGGCAGCACCAACAGTGCACGGAGTGTTTCCGGGCCTTGCGTCAGTAGCAGACCGCTACAACTTCTCCGTTCACGAAGGTTTGCTCATCCTTACGGTGCTTGGTGCCGCACTTTTGGCGTGGCGCGCACTTCGCTCCCCGAACTTCTTCAACGTGGACCTCCTAGGACTGGCGAGTGGTGCCATTCTTTTCGGTGCGGCCCTGCGATTTTCCGGCACGTTGTCGGTCTTCTTCAATCCACCCCGTGCGGAGTTCTTGGCGGCATTGATCACGACTATTCCAGTGACACTGCTTGTGGGTCGCCTTGCCAATGGGGTTCCTGGCCTGATACTTGCCGCCACCCTTCTGGTGTCGGGGAGCGTAATGTTCTTTGGCACCGGACTCTCTGTCTTGGAATTTGGCGGCAACGGGGCAACGGCTTTGTCGGCCCAAGGCGCCAATAACGACCAGTTCATCACGACCTCGCAAGGCTATGCCGCCGCGGTCTGGCTCCAACAAAACACCACCAGTCAAAGTTTTGTCGAATCTGACCGCTACGGCCAGTTGGTGCTTGGCGAAGCCCCAGCGCTCTATTCGCTTGATCCCAACATCGTTCCTGGTGGCATTGACTACAAGAGCTTTATTTACGTATCGCAGACCAATATCCTCGGCCGTGCCAGTGGTGGTGTTCTTGGGCTGGTTACGACGTACCAATTCCCGCTGGCCTACCTCGACGCGAACTTCTACACCGTCTTTTCAACGGGTGCGACGCGTGTCTATCGATGATGACGTGACGGTTGACTTCTCAAGGGTCACCGTCGTACTAATCAATCGCAATGAATGGGAGATCCGAGCATCGCTTGAAGCCCTCAGGCCGCAATGCCACGAACTGGGGGCCGAGTGTCTTGTTGTCGATGCGTCAAACTTTCGACTGGACGCGGTGCGGATAGAGCACCCATGGGTGACGTGGATAGATTTCACCATTCCGGCCTGGCGTTCATCGGCCATTCCCCTGCAGCGTAACGTTGGGGTTCGCGCTGCGCGTGGCGACGTCATTGCATTCTGTGATGCCGGTGGCGTGCCCAGTCCAACGTGGGTTCGCGAGGTCACTCGGACTGTTCTGAACGGGACGCATAGTTATGTCGCGGGACCAATCATTTCGATTGGCACCGGAATATACGACAACGCCAACGACAGCGGCATTGCGGACTGGCCACCGACGGCCAATATTGCGTTCTCCCGTGAACTTTTCGACGCACTAGGCGGGTTCGAAGAACGACTTTTTTACACTTCGGATGTTGACTTTGCGCTTCGCGCAAAGGCGCACGGAACGCTCTGTTACGTCGTGCCCACTGCCATCATGTCTATGGATTGGGGCGACCCGCTGAGGACGTTGCGTCGGAGCTGGCGCTACGGACGGGGCTGGGCCCGCCTGTACGGTTTGCATCCCGCGTCGCGCGTGTGGCTCCTGCGGCGCTCGCCCGAGCGTGTTGTCTACCCGCTTTGGATTCTTGGATTTCTCGCGTCACTCCTAGCCGTGTTGTTCAATTGGCAGCTCGTGGTCATCGCCGTGCTGTGGTTGCTCTTGCTTGGTGTGTTTGCAGTAAGGAACCGACACACGGGGCATCCTTTGGCCGCAGTTGTCGATCACGTCGTGGGTGGCATGGCCATCATCGACGAGACATTACGTCGGTGGATCGGCGAGATGCCACCGGTTCAATTAATCCCGGCTGATGAAAGCCCCTACGTCGTGCACCTGGAACAGGCGCTGCGGGAAAAGGGATGGCCCACGGGCCGGCAGCAGGGCCCGACGGGGAGCCGGACACTCAACGTCCTTCTTGCCCCATTTGCCCTCCTCTTGGCTCGATGGCGGGGCTGTCGTATTCTTCACATCAACTGGGTCTACGGCTTTCGGCTGCCCGGTGGCGCACTCGGTCGGCGCTGCGCGCAATGGTGGTTCTCCGTGTATCTCCTGACGGCAAAGTTGTCAGGCCTTCGCGTCGTGTGGACCGCGCACAATTTATTCCCACACGAGCCCGTTTTCGCCAATGAATTGGCGGCGCGGAAAACCTTGGTGAAACTCAGTGACGCTGTCGTCTGCCTTACCGAGCAGTCCGCTGCTGAGACAGAGGCCCTGTTCGGCGCTGTTGACGTGAAGGTTATTCCTCATGGTCCGATACCCCTTCCGTCGCCTAGTCGGTCGAGAAGTGACATCAGGAAAATGCTTGGTTTCGAGGATAAGGTCGGCGTTCTCTTTTTTGGGCTTGTGCGCCCCTACAAAAATGTCGAAGGGCTCATTGAGGCTGTAGGTAGTGTGGCATCACCGGACGTGGCTCTGCGCATTCTGGGGGCCGGCGACGCGGGCTATGTGGCGTCTCTGAACAAGAAAATTCGCGATGCAGTTGACCGCGGGGCAGACATCGCGGCAAGTTTTCGTCATCAGAGTGACCAAGAGCTGGCGGAAGCAATCGATGCGGCCGACGTGCTCGTCTTTCCGTTCACCGCGATTACGAATTCGGGCTCCGTCATCACCGCGATGGGGGCGGAGAAGGTCGTGGTTATTCCCGACATTCCCGCACTCGCATCGATCCCACTCAATGCAGTTATTCGATTCGACGGCTCTCGTGGTGTTGAGGGAATTGTTTCGGCATTACAGGAAGTCCTCACCATGGACCCCGCGTCGCAGTCAGTACTCGCCGCCGAGGCGAAGGCCTGGGCACGGAGCAACAGCTGGGGCGCCACCGCCACCGCGTACATCGGGGTCTACGAAAAAGTGTTGGGTTGAGGCAAATGGGAGCCCAGAGGCACGAAGCGCCTGACGCAAAGAACGCAGCTCGCGGTCACATGAAGACCGTCATTGTTGTCATCGCCTTCAACGAAGAAGCCAATATTGAGCGCTGTCTGTCGGCACTCTTGCACCAAGTGCTGGAAGAGCCCTTTGAGGTTCTGGTCGTTGATGACGGATCGACTGACACGACTGCCGAAATTGTTAAAACCATGGCCGAAGTGCATGGAAGCCTTCATCTCATTGAGCACGGAACAAACCAAGGCCGTGGGGCCGCTCGTCGTCACGGTCAAGATTGGGCTCGTTCGGAGTTCATCGGATTTGTTGACGCGGACATTGTCGTTCCCAGTAACTGGCTCACTGACCTTTTTGACGCTATTGCTGACGTCGACGGGGTCTCGGGCATCGCACTGCCCGATGGTGATGTTGCAGTGGTTGCGCGGATGAGTGGCGCAACACTTCGAGCGCGCGGTGGTTCCGCTGAAATTACCGGGAATAATGTCCTTTTCCGACGTACGGCGCTCGAGGTAGTGGGCTTCGAAGAACAGAGTCGGCTCGGTGAGGATTTCCGATTGGCGAAACGAATGGTCCGCGCGGGACTCAGGCTTCGCACGACTGGCGCGGTAATAGTGGAGCACCGAGAAGCAAAGCCGTACCGCCGTGCTTTTCTCTGGATGTGGGAGTCGGGCCTCGATGCCTCGTCTCTCCTATTCGAATTTGGAGCAATTCGGCTTCCGGATACTGCCGCGCTCGGATGGGCTGCTGTCGTAGTTGTATCTGCGTGGTTGGCGGTTGTCGGGGCCATTTCTGGTTTTGATGCCTTGGCCGTTGGGCTCCTCGCGACGTCGGCGATCGACGTCGCGATGGTTTGGACTCGATTTTTGGTCCGGCCGCGTCCCGCTCGATGGTTTGCGGCAGTAATTCTGAATTGGCCCCTCACGGCTGCGTACCTGTTCGGCAGAACTGCCGGATTGGTCAAGTGTCTGCTGGACCTCGGCACCGTTTTTGTAAAGAAAACGTTCGGACGCTCTGAACCGTGAGCGTTAACGGCCCCCGCCATGAAAAGAGAACAGTTGACAGTTCCCTTAGAACGACCATTTCTTTAAGTCAGGAAAGAGCAATGAAGAAAATATCAACCGTAACATCAGCATTCGATGATCGGTACCTTTGGCCCTGGGCGATTTCAATGTTCAGTGCACACCGGCATGGCACCGTCACTTTCGATGTTGTGATTGGCAATGTCAATGGTGAACTTTCGCCAAATGCACAAGCACTGGCTCTAGAAATTCTCGGAGCCTTAGGCATTCGAGGTTCGGTGGTGGATGTGGAAATTGCCGTAGGTTCTTTCACACGGCACCAGTGGAGTGAATCGGTCTTTGGCCGGTTGGGGCTGATGGACAAACTGGCCGATGCATTTTTATGGCTCGATGCGGATACGTTGCTGAGGCCCGGGTGGTCTGAAGTATTTCGTGCCGCCGCGGACGCATTTCAAGATCCGTCGAACATTATTTGTGCCGTGCAGGATCGCCAGCAAACGCGGGATCGCTTGCGTGGTGAGGGCTCTAATCAGGCTTTTGCTCGGATAGGGGAGAACTATTTCAATTCTGGGGTTGTGGCGGTTGAACCTAGACGCTGGCAGACCTCGGGATTTCCGCAAGAGTGGGTCAGACTCGTTGCTCATCAAGAAGAGCTGGGCTTCGAATACCCGGACCAAGATGCCTTGAATTATTTGCTTTGGGACTCGATGGCACTAATTGACGGCACCTACAATCACATCATCTCGGAACCCTTGAACGGGGGGGAACGGGTTCTTCACTTTGCTGGCTTTCCGAAGCCGTGGCGCCTCGAAGGGGACTTCAAAGAATTTTTCATTGCACTCGAGGTTTTGAACATTAACCGGCCCACGCATCAATTGAGTGGAGGAGGCCATGCATGGGAGGCTTTTGTTCTGTATTGGTTAGAAGAATCCCTCTTTGAAGCGTTCTTGGCGAGTGAGTTGAGCCGTGATTCTCACGATTCATTGTTGCGAGCGAGAACGTCCAATTTGATGAAGATGTCTCGAGCCGAGCAACTGAAGTTAGGCGTTCTCCGTGCGGCCTCCAAAAAAATTAGATGACAAATCCTTTAACTATTCGAATTCTTCCATTGGACCAATTTCGAGGTAGCCATCGGCAGTTTTGGGCTCGAAACGAATTAGACCGAATCTGAGGTGGTAGCAGTGAAGAGAATTTTTTGGCTCTCACGGCGCATGGTGCGCTGCCAGGGCAGTGAATGCCTATGACCGAGAAATTGATTAGGCGGTCGATTGGGTCAGGATTATTTGGGCTTCTCGCGATTTCGGTTCTAGGCGCGCTCGCCACGCATTTCGTTGCAAGCCATTTCGGACCAAGTCAGTTTGGTATTTTGTCGCTGTCCCTTGCACTCTCAACGACCGTACAGGGGCTCTGTGAATTCGGGCAAACGACGATTCTGCAGAGAGAGATAGCCCGAACGCCCAATAAAGAGGCGGAACTAATTGGGTTTTCGCTAGGACTTCGCTTAGCTATAACCATCGTCGCTACAGTGATCTTCTCGGCGATCGGGGCGATGCTCTATGGTTCGCATTCATTTGTTGCGACGGCAACCATTGTCTGCTCGATGTGTAGTTTGCCGGCTCTGGCCGTCGTACAGGTAGTCGCCACTATCTTCTTTCAGCGTCATCGAAATGGCTTTCTGGTCAGTGTGAATGTATTTCAGCAGTGTGTGTACCTTCTTGGTGTCTGCCTGATTTTGTTCGTGCACGCACAGATTGAATGGATCGCGATGGCGAACGGTGCGACGACCGCGATTCAAGCATTCATAATCTTTTTCGCAGCTCGTAAGTCAATGCGGATTCGACCTCACTTCAATCTGGCCCTATGGAAATCCAATTTGCGCATGGCCGCACCGTTGGGTGCCGCTGCTGTTCTCGGTTCTCTATACCTACGAATGGATGTACTGCTCCTGGGTTTGCTCGATACGCGTAGTCACATTGGTCAATACAGCGTTTCGATCGCAATTTGCTCTTTTTTCTTTGCTATCCCAGGGATGCTTACCAGCATTTATCTTCCTCATCTTTCCCGCCTTGATGAAACTTGGATCTCGTCTGCGAGAGACCTACTTGGACTGAGTTGGGCAGTTGGATCGCTTTCAGCAATCGTCATCTACATCGGGGCCCCTCTCGCGATCAAATTATTCGCCGGTTCTCAATACCACGAGGCAATTGGACCGCTGCGCGTCTTGGGATTTTCAGTGGTGAGCATATTTGTGAGCTCTGCCCAGTCGGCAATATGGATTGCCCGTGGTTTCAAGCGAAAGATTGCGATAATTTCGAGCATTCTTTTGGTTGTCAACGTGGTTCTCAACATTGTTGCAATACCAATATTGGGCATTATCGGATCCGCTTTCGCTACAACCTTGTGCGAGTCGACGGGGCTCGTTTTGCTCAGTTGCCTACTCAGTAGAGAGCCAACTCTTGGATTTCGTCGTTTGAACAGACCCATGCCTAGCCTCATTGCGTTGGCGGTTGTCTTCTTAGTGTCGGGACTAATTGGTGCGCCGCATCAGACTGACACCTGGTTGGTGCTGCTCCAAATAGTTTTCTATGTCGGAATGTTTGCTGTCCTTTTGTTGTTGATGGGTGGAGTACCGCAGAGTTTGCTTCTCCTAATCGCGTCGCAGGGTCGACACGCAAAGGGCGGGCCATGGCGGCGATTGACTGACCGAAGCCGTTGGAGAAATTGACGAAAGCCGTAATTTTGAGAACGAAATTGTTTAACTCAATTGAGTTATTAGAAAAGGAAGTCGGTGCTAGCTCAACATCGTGGTGTCACGTATTCGACAGAACTCCTGCCTCGTTGACGCCATGTGACGTGCCATCTTCTGGCACCTGCACAACTACGGGGCCTAAGTCGATCGAGTTGCGGCGGTGCTAGCGCGATGACTGCAGTACGTGCGTGGCGACGTTGCGTCCCGACCCGATAGTGGCCGGTACTCCAACGCCGTCATAGGCGTTGCCGCAGAGGTGCAGGCCACGCGACACGGCCGCCTCTTTGGCGTTGCGCACGAGTTCGTCGTGGCCGACTACATACTGGGGGAGTCCGTCAACCCATCGCTGAATGAGGGACTCCGAATGGTCAACCGACTGACCCAGAATGGTCGCGAGTTCGTTCGACACGCGGCTAATGAGGGCATCGTCGCTGAGTGCGGCCCAGCGGTGGTCGTCGCTGCGACCGACGTGGAGCCGGATGAGGTGATCACCGTCTCTCTTCAGGTGCGTCCATTTGCGATCAAGGAATGTCACGGCCGTGACGAGGAAGGTGTCGTCACCGAAGGGAGAATTGAGCGGCACCAGGATGCCGGTGCCCGTCGCCGGCAGCGCGAGCGAGTCACGGGGCACGCTGATGGTCACCATGGCGGCGCTTGCCGTTGGCACCGATCGCAGGGCATCAAGGGCGGGGGCGAAGGAGCCAGCGAGGGCGCCAGTGATTGGTGCCGGTGTCGCGAGAATGACGTCGTTGGCCGGCGTACACATGTGCTGGGTGTCCACTTCCCAGGCGTAGGCGCTGGTGGGCGAGCGGCGGAGCGCGGTGACGGGGTCGTTGCAACGCAGAACAACGCCGCGCGCCTCAAGGGTTGCCACAAGTGCACTGACGAGGGAGCCGACGCCTCGCTCGAGGGAGTGGAACGCGGGGCCAGATTCTGCGAATGCGGTTGAGGGACCCGGCACCGCCGAGCCGGACGCCCCGATGTTCTTCATCAATGACCCCTTCTTTTGGGCGGCCTTGAGGAGAGCGGGGAATACTGACTTGGCGGAGAGATCGTCCACGCGGCCAGCTTGAATGCCGCCGATCATCGGCTCGATCAATTGGTAGGTCAGCTCACTGCCGAGCTTGTGTCGCAGGATCTCACCAATGGAGGTGTCGTCACCGGCGACCCACGATGAGGGGAAGTGCTCGTCTCGCCACGCCGCCCATCGAGCGCCGCGAGAGAGCCCCCGAAGGCCGCGGAGCGATGCGGCGCTGGTGGGTACGCCGAGCACCATGCCGGACGGCAGGGGGTCGAGATGCCCATTGATGTAGATGGAGGCACCGGAGGCGGCGATGGGTGCGAGCTCGCTTTCGAGTCCCAGGTCCTTGGCTAGTTGGACCGCTTCGGGGCGACGAGCCAAGAACCCGTCAGCACCCAAGTCAATGGTGCGACCGGCAAACGTCGTTGTCGCCAGGCTTCCACCAAATCGGCTGCCCGCCTCGATGACTTCAATACGCGGCGTTTCGCCAGTTGGCCCGGCGACGCCGCCGGACAGCTGGTAGGCCGCGCTCAGTCCGCTAATGCCACCGCCAATGATGACGACGGACCGTCGGGTCATTCGGCGTTGGCGGCGACCACGTCGGCCAGCATGGCCATGAATGCAGGGTCGTCGTTCAACGAGACTGTGCGCACCAGGTTGAGACCCAGTTCGTGGGCCAGTTCCTGTGCCTGGATGTCGATGTCGAAGAGAACCTCGAGGTGGTCCGAGACAAAGCCGATGGGGCACGAGACGACATCAGTGATGCCAGCCGCGTGCTTGGCGCGAAGCACGTCCAAAATGTCCGGTCCGATCCACGGGTCGGCGGTGCGACCGGCGGACTGCCAGGCGAGGTCCCACGACTGGAGGCCGGCCTTGGCGGCCGCCAGTTCCGCGGAGGCGCGCAGCTGTTCGGGGTAGGTGTCGCCGTTGGCGAGGATCTTCTCCGGCAGCGAGTGGGCGGAGAAGAGCACTTCGGTGGTAGCGCGACGCTCCTCGGGAATGGTGGCGAGAGCAGCGTTGACACGATCGGCGATGATGGCGATGAAATCGGGGTTGTCCCACCACGAGTGAATCTCGGTGAGTCGGACGTGGTCGCCCAGCACCGCACGGGCACGGTCCATGTACTGGGTGGTGGACATCGACGAGGAGTGGGGGGCGAGCACGAGGCCGATCACCGTCTCGAACTCGTCGTCAATGAATGACGGCGCGGTGTCTTCAATCATTGGTGGCTCGTACTTGGAGCCGAAGCGAACATCGAAGCGTCCGGGGAAGCGGGTCTCGAGCTGCTCCGCGATGCCCGCAACTTGGGCCGCGGTACGCGCCGCCAACGGCGAGGTGCCACCGAGGTCGTTGTAGCGGTCCTGCAGTTCTTTCAACAGTTCGGGGGTAGGGGGTCGCCCGTGGCGGATGCGGGTGTAGTAAGCCTCGACATCTGCGGGGGTCGTTGGGGTGCCATAGGCCATGACGAGAACGCCAATCTTCTTCTGGGTCATGCGACACCAGCCTTTCCTTCTTCGTGGACTACCTTGACTACTTCTTCGAGTACTGCGGGGTCGGTACCCGGCAAGACGCCATGTCCGAGGTTAAAGATGTAGCCGGCATCCGTGCCCGCCTTGGCCAGCACCTCGCGGGCCGCGGCAACGCCGAGGGCGGGCGATGACATGCAGCGGGCGGGGTCGAGGTTGCCCTGGACGGGCTTTCCTGCGCGGCGACGTCCTTCGTCCAAGTCCACGTGCCAGTCAATGCCGAGCACTGACGAGCCGGCCGTGGTCATCAAAGTCAGCAGTTCCCCGGTTCCCACACCGAACAAGATGGTTGGCACGTTGAGGTCGGCAACGCCAGCGAGCACGCGTTGCGTGGCCGGCAAGACAAAGCGCTGGTACTCATCACGGGTCAGCGAACCGGCCCACGAGTCGAAGAGCTGGAGGGCGCGGGCACCGTGGGCCACCTGGGCCCGCAGGAATTGAATCGAAATCTCGACCAGACGATCCATCAATGCCGCGAACAATGTCGGGTCGGCGTGCATGAGGGACTTAATGACGGCGAACTCGCGAGTCGGTGCACCTTCGACCAAGTAGCTGGCCACCGTGAAGGGCGCACCGGCGAAACCGATGAGCGGCGTGTCGGTGGCCGCGAGCTGGGCGACGACGCGGTCGACGGTTTCGGTGACGTGAGCAATGTCACCGTCGGTGAGGTCACGCAGTCGAGCGAGGTCGCTCGCCGAGCGGAAGGGCTCGGCAATAACGGGCCCGCGGCCCGGCACGACGTCGACACCGAAGTCAATGGCGTGATAGGGGACCACGATGTCGGAGAAGAGAATTGCCGCGTCCACGCCGTAGCGGCGCACGGGCTGCATGGTCACTTCACAGGCCAGCTCGGGGTCTGTAATGGCATCCAAAATAGACCCGGTGCCACGCAGTGCACGGTATTCGGGCAGCGAGCGGCCGGCCTGGCGCATGAACCACACGGGGACGTGGTCGACCGACTCACCTCGACAGGCTCGTAAAAAGACGGGATCGCTCACGTTGCTCCTTTGGACGGCTCCAGCCTAGGCGTACGCCCGCCAATCAGGGCAATCGGAGGGGGTTTGGCACCACCCCTAGACTTGATGAACTTCCATCGAGTTGTTGAAAGGCCCCCATGGCACACGAGCGCGAGATTGCTCAAGAACAAGAGTTCCTTAACCTCGCACTCGACGCGCTCGACCACATGCGCGCCGAGGCGCAGTCGCTGCGCGACTCGGTGGCCGTCGCGAGCCGCCGCGGCGTGGGTGACCTGGTGGAGCGAGACGTCGTCATGGGCACCGCACTGCAACGACTCGACCAACTCGCCATCGGCGACCAGCCACTGTTCTTCGGTCGCATCGATTACTTCGGCGACGACGGCGTCAGTGGTGGCGACACGTATCACGTTGGTCGACTCGCAGTCTCCGACGCCGACTTGAACCCTCTCGTCGTGGACTGGCGCGCCCCAGTGGCCGAAGCCTTCTATCGCGCCACCGGCATTGAGTCGCTTGGACTCTCACGCCGCCGCCACGTCTCGATCCGTGGTCGTCAGGTGCAAAGTGTCGAAGACGAGTACTTCTCCGACGCCAACGGTGACTTGCACATCCCCGAGGGCGAGCAGCGCGCCGCCACTGCCGAAGGTCTGGTTGAAGGTGGCATGGCTCTGGGCGGCCCCGGTGCCTTGTTGGCCGCGTTGGGCCAGGCCCGCACGGGTCGCATGGGTGACATTGTCGCCACGATCCAGGGCGAGCAGGACCAGATCATTCGCCACCCCATGGCTGGCATTTTGCTGGTGCAGGGTGGCCCGGGTACCGGCAAAACGGCCGTGGCGCTGCACCGCGCGGCCTATCTACTCTTCACGTATCGCGCCACGTTGGAACGTCAGGGCGTGCTGGTGGTCGGCCCGAATCCCTTGTTCTTGAACTACATCGAGAACGTCTTGCCGTCGCTGGGTGAGTCCGGTGTCACGCTCTCCACCATTTCGGGTTTGGTGACCAACGTAACTGTGCGCGCCTACGACTCCGAAGAAGTGGACCGCCTCAAGGGCGATGCCCGCATGGCCACGATGCTGGCGCGCGCGCTCGCGACACGCCAGCGCCCACTTCGCGAAGACGTTGTTATCCCGGTCGGACGCGCCAATGTTGTGGTTACCGTCGCTGATACGCGCGAAGTGGTCGAGCGTGCCCGCCGCCGTCCGGGGAACCACAACTCACGACGCAGCGCGGTGGGTCGTGAGTTGGCGAGCCGCTTAGCCCAGCGCTACCACGCTCGATTCGTTCGTGACGGCGTGGACGACGCGACCGGCGCCGAAGATTTGGCCGACATGATTCGTTCGACCACGCAGTTCAAGCAGCTCCTGCAGCGCATCTGGCCCCGCTTGTCAGGGCAGGACTTGCTGCACGACCTCTTTGGTGCCCCCGCGCTGCTGAAGGCCGCCGGCAAGGACCTGTTCGGCGAAGAGGAGTTGGCCCTGCTGGTACGGCCCCGCTCAGAAACCCTGGACGACATCCGCTGGACGAAGGCCGACGCTTCCTTGATCGACGAAGCCCGCGTCCTCCTCGGACCCCGCAAGCGCCCCCGTTCCACCGTGAAGGCCGCCGAACCCACGGAATTGAACGGCGTTGACCTCGACGCATTCTCACCCGAAGTCCGCGCAGCGGCGCTGCGTGAGGCGCAGCGACTGGCCCCAAAGCTCTCCGACGAACTCGACGAGGCGGAGTTTGTGACCTACGGCCACATCGTGGTCGACGAGGCGCAAGACCTCTCACCCATGGAGTTACGTGTCTTGAAGCGCCGTGACCTGACGGGCTCGATGACCATTGTGGGCGACATGGGGCAGGCCACGACTGCCGGTTCCTCGGCGTCGTGGAACACGGTGCTCAACATCCTCGAACCCCGTCGAGAGCCCAAGCGGGTTGACCTGACGGTGAGTTACCGCACCCCCGAAGAGGTACTGGACTTCGCTGCTCCAACGCTGCGGGCAGCCTCCGAGGACTTGGAGCCACCACGTCCGGTGCGCCGCGCGGGTTCCGTGCCCACCATCACCCAGACGTCGGCCGAAGAGTTCACGACTGCTCTCGTCGGCGTGGTGCGCCACGAAGCACAGACGGTGGCTCCTGGACGATTGGCCGTCATTGTCACGGCGCCGCGCGTGACCGAAATCGTTGACCTCTTGCGCGCCGCGGGCCTGTCGGCCATTGATCCCCGTGAGGTCGGGACGAAGGGCTTGGGCGCCGATCTGGTGGTCTTGGGCGCCGAGGCCTCCAATGGCCTCGAATTTGACGGCGTTGTCGTGATTGAGCCCGCCGAAATTGCCCGACGGGGCGAGGCCTCGACGAGCGCGGTAACGGCGCGAGGTCTGCGAACCCTCTACGTGACCATGACCCGCCCCACCCGCCGACTGGCAATTGTGGCGACGCTGCCCCTTCCTCCGAGTCTCCGATAGCAACTATCACCGCCGCCCCTGAAGGGAAATTTGGCGCGCGGTGGTAGAACTGTAGTGATGAGTCAGGCCATTCCCCTCGAAAATCTGGCAAAGTCCGACAAGATCGTCCACGATCGTCCCCCAATGCTCGCCATTGGTGTGATGATCTGGCTCGGCAGCGAGCTGATGTTCTTCTCCGGCCTTTTTGCCGCCCTCTTTACGATTCGTGCGCACCTCGTTGCGTGGCCACCGGCCGGCACGAAGCTGGACGTCCTCCAGTCAGGTATTTTCACCATCATCCTGGTCGCGTCGTCGTTCACGATGCAGTGGGCCGTCTACTTGATTGAGCACCGCAAGCGCGCTGGTGCTCGCCGCTGGACGTGGATCACCATCGTTATGGGTGCCGTCTTTGTGGGCAACCAGATCTACGAGTGGACCCACCTGGCCACGCGTTGGTACACCAACGCCTACGGCTCGGTCTTCTACATCACGACCGGTATTCACGGTCTGCACGTATTCCTCGGCCTCGTCGCCATGCTCTTCTTGCTGTTCCGCATGCGTGGTACCGAGGGAGACCCCGGTGAGCTGGCCACCTTCCAGGGCGTGAGTTATTACTGGCACTTCGTCGACGTTGTCTGGATTGGGCTCTACTCGGCCCTGTTCCTGCTGAAGTAGGGATTGAAATGAAACTGCTTCGTCACGCACCCCTCGTCCTCATCGCCCTCGCTCTGGGCGCTGGACCCTTTGCCGCTGTTGCCGGCGCCGCTGGTGGCACCGCCACGGGCATGACGGGGACGACCGGCACCACGGGCACCACTGGTTCGTCAGGCTCCTCTGGTTCATCGGGCGTTACCCCGACGATCACGATGCAGCGTTCGATGACGTACTCGGCGACCACTGCCGCAACGCCGTACCAGACGTCACGTAAGAACGCTGGTACGCCGAACTCGTCCGTCGTGGTGAAGAACCCCAAGACGGGCGCAGTCGAGTCATACGGTAACGACGCCATCACCTACAACGTGCCGTCGTCGGCTCTGAACGCCCTGGGTCAGTCGCTGTACTTGCAGAACTGCGCGTCGTGCCACGGTGTGCAGGCCAATGGTGTGCCCGCTGACGGTACGGCCGGCAGCTACCCCAACCTGATTGGGCTGGGCGCCGCCACGGTTGACTTCTGGATCGCCTCGGGCCGCATGCCCGCCGCCGACCCCCGTTCGATTCAGGCTGAGCGACACTCGCCCCGCTTGACGAATGCGCAGGCGGTCGCCATTGCGTCGTGGGTGAACTCACTCGACCCCGCCTACCCCGCGATTCCGACGCCGAACCTGAAGGGCGCCGATGCCTCCAACGGTGAGGCACTCTTCGCGTTGAACTGCGCCGCGTGCCACACCATCACCGGTGGTGGTGACGCCCTGGCCTCGGGCACCTACGCCCCGTCACTGCGCAACATCCCGGGCTACCAAGTAGTGGAAGCCATTCGTACCGGTCCTGGCAACATGCCTCGGTTCACCGGCAACCTCTCGGACTATCAGGTGCGCGACATCGTGGCCTACGTCACGGGTGAGATTCAGCACCCCCAGAACCCCGGCGGCCTCGGCCTCGGTGGTTTGGGACCTGTTGCTGAAGGATTTATTGGTCTGTTGTTAGGCGTTGGTCTGTTGGCCCTCGTCGGTTACTGGGTAGGAGAGCGCGAGTGAGCGAGCACGAACAGCGCACGCCGGTTGCATTGACGGGACTGTCGGCCGACGCGCCGCACCTGCAGCCAGCGGCACGTCGACCTGAACTAGTAGAGCGTGTTATCACGATCTTGTTTGCCGGTGGCATCATCTTGTGCCTCGGTTTTGGTGTGGCCTACTGGCAGAACTGGTCTTCCTGGACGCTCGGCGCCACCATGGGTGGTGGCCTGAGCTTGCTGGGTATCGGCCTGATCGCCTGGGGTAAGTACCTCATGCCACGCGGACCATTCGTGGAAGAGCGTCACTCGCTCGCCAGCTCCGAGGACGAGCGCACGGCCTTTGCCGCCGCCATCGTTGAGCGTGGCGGTGCGGTCGTCAAGCGTCGCAAGGTGCTTGGCGGCATGCTGGGAACCGGACTGGGCATCTTTGGTGTCGTCTCGTTGTTCCCTGTGGTGCGCAGCCTTGGACCTATGCCCAAGGGCACCTTCTTTCACACTGACTGGAAGAAGGGTACCTACCTGGTCGACATCACCGGTCGTCGCGTGAACGTGGCTGACCTGGCGCTCGGATCAATCGTGACCGTGTTCCCCGAGGGCATGCAGGACACTGACAATGGCCAGGCCGTGGACCAGACGGTCCTCATCCGCCTTTCGAACCAGGACTTCACGACCAAGAAGGGTCGTGAAAGCTGGGCACCAATGGGCTACGTGGCCTACTCCAAGCTCTGCACCCACTTGGGCTGCCCCGTTGGTCTCTACGAGCAGGAGCTCGAGTTGCTGGTGTGCCCATGCCACCAGTCGATGTTCAACGTGGCCAACGGTGCGATGCCGACCTTTGGTCCCGCACCACGCCCGCTGCCGCAGCTGCCCTTGATGGTGGACGCGAACGGGTACTTGCAGTCGCAGTCGGACTTCACTGAGCCAGTGGGTCCTGGATTCTGGGAGCGCCGTTCATGAGTAAGACGAAGAAGCAGTACGCCAGCCCCTACGGCAAGATTGGCGATGCCATCAATGAGCTCGATGACCGCCTCGGCATTGCCAAGGGTCGCAGCCTGCTGGACAAGGTGTTCCCCGACCACTGGTCGTTCATGTTGGGCGAAATCGCGCTCTACTCCTTCATCGTTCTGCTGCTGACGGGTATTTTCCTGACGCTGTACTACGTCCCCTCGTCATCACTGGTGACCTACAACGGCTCGTTCATGCCGCTCGTCGGCCAGAAGATCTCACAGGCCTACGCCAGCTCGATTGACCTGTCGTTCTCGGTGCGTGGCGGTCTGTTGATGCGTCAGATGCACCACTGGGCCTGCGACATTTTCGTCGGCGCCATCTTGGTGCACATGGCGCGCGTGTTCTTCACCGGCGCCTTCCGTAAGCCCCGTGAGTTGAACTGGACGATTGGCACCTCGCTGTTGGTGCTCTCGATCGCCGAAGGCTTCTTGGGCTACTCACTGCCCGACGACCTCGTGTCGGGAACGGGTATCCGTATTGCGTACTCCATCATCGAGTCGATCCCGGTCGTTGGTTCCTACATTGCCACCTTCCTCTTCGGCGGTAACTTCCCCGGAACGGTGGTCTTGGGTCGCTTCTTCATCATCCACGTGCTGTTGCTGCCACTGGTGATGTTGGGGCTGGTCGGCGCCCACCTCGTGCTGTTGGTGCGCCAGAAGCACACCCAGTTCCCGGGCAAGGGTCGCACCGAAAACAACGTCGTCGGTACACCGATGTACCCCGTGTTTATGGCCAAGACGACCGGCTTCTTGCTCGTCGTCGGTGGTGCAATCGCCCTGCTGGGTGCCTTCGCTGAGATCAACCCGATCTGGCAGTTCGGCTTCTACGATGCGTCACGCATCTCCTACGCCGTGCAGCCGGACTTCTACATGGGCTTCCTTGACGGTGCGTTGCGCATTATGCCGGCCTGGGAGTTCTCGGGCTTCGGCCACACCATCCCGCTCGAAGTGTTCCTGCCCTCGGTCGTCTTCCCGGGCATTGTCTTCGCGCTGGTGTACGCCTGGCCGGGCATTGAGCGCAAGCTCACCGGTGACAACGAGTTGCACAATCTGTTGGACCGCCCGAGCCTGCGCCCGAAGCGCACGGCCGCCGGCGCCACCGTCTTCGCACTCATGGCCATCTTGTTCATCGCCTCTTCGACCGACGTGATCGCCAACTACTTCAAGTTGTCGCTCAACACCGTGCTGTGGGACATGCGCATTTTGACCATCATCGTGCCACTGTTGACGTATCCCATCACGCTGAAGATCTGCCGCGAAATGCAGTTTGCCGGCGCCGGTAAGCGCAAGACGACCAACATCGTGACGCGTACCGCCGAGGGTGAGTACGTCGCGACGCCGGCTCCGGTCTACGTCGACGACGCTCACCACGAGCTCGACGCCCTGGTCGTGCCAACGTTCGTCATCGAGGGTGACGAGTCGCACACTGCTGACGCCGCCACCGGCGTGCGTCGAGCCGAGCGCTAGACCTGTAACGTGCGTCGTCGCCTGGCTGCCGCGCTCGTCGCGGTTGCTTCGGTAGTGGCGTGTGCTCCCGTTGGGTCAGCCACGACGCCTCAGTGGGGCACGTGGCGGGTGGTCTCGTCGAACAGCCGTGGCCCCATGGTGGCGACCAGTACGGTGAACGTGCGCGGCATTTTCTACACCGCGCTGCGCCTCTACGCCAACAACGTCAGCCTGCACTGGCATACGGGATCGAGCGATCCACCCAACTCAGTGGCGCGCGTCCCCGTTGACGCCAGTAACGCCATCGACTGGCCATCGGAAGGCGTCGCCGGTGTCGTGGCGGTCTTTAACGGCGGCTTCAAGGTCGCGGCGAAGGCCGGTGGTGCCTCCGTCGACGGTGTGCGACTCGAACCACTCGTCGTCGGTGATGCGACTATCGCCTTAAACGACCGCGGACAGTGGGAGATGGGCACCTGGGGTGCGCCAGGCTTTCCGTCGAAGAGTTTTGGCACGTTGGCCCTGCGCCAGAATCTGCTCCCGCTCGTGACGAACGGCACTATTGCGGCGACGGCTCTCGCGGGGTGGTGGGGCAAGTGGGGAGATCCGCTCAAGGAGAGCCCCAGTGAGCCTCGAAGTGCCATCGGCGTTGACGCCCAGGGCAACCTGATCTACGTGGCCTCGATGACCGGTTCGCTCCCGGCGCAGCTGGGCGAAGCGCTCCTCAAGGCCGGTGCGGTCTACGGCATGGAAATGGACATGAATCCCAACTGGCCGATAATGGGCGCGGCCACCACGCCGCTGCACCAGGCCGGAACGTTTTCGGTCCAACTCCCGAACTCACAGCACGACGCCTCGATCTACGCCACGGGCTGGACCCGCGACTTCTTTGTCGCGGTTGCCGAGCCCCCGACGCCCGGTTGCTACTGGGCGTCACCGGGTCTGACGCACGCCCAGTTTGTGGCCGGTGTCGGGGTGCCACAGCCCTTGGCGCTCACCGGAGACACCTGCTCGCACTAGGCCCAAGGGCGTAGAGTTGACTCGTGCCTCTAGAGACCGCTGATCGATGGCCGCGGGCCGCGACGTTGCTGGTCGAGGCCCCCATTCCTGAGCGCCGGAACGTGCACCTGCTCGGCGCCCACACCTACGCCACCTCGGTGACCCCGCGGTCTGCGACGTCGACACCCGCCGCCATCCGAGGGGCCCTCGAGCGCTATTCGACCTATCGGTTCGATGACGACGTAGACCTGTTGGATGTCCTGCGTCTCGTGGACCACGGGGACATCGCTGACCCCGACACCACCGGTACCGACGCACTGACAGCAACGCTCCAGGCTGAGGCTGGTCCGTGGATTTTGCTCGGTGGCGATAATGCCCTCACCTGGCGAGGGCTCACGGCCTTGAGCCACGGCGACCTGTCGGAGTGGGGGCTCATCACGTTCGACGCCCATCTCGACATGCGTGATGGGGTGAGCAACGGCTCGCCGGTGCGTCAACTGCTCGCCGAGGGACTCCCCGGCGCCAATGTCGTTCAGGTAGGACTCGCCGATTTTGCGAACTCGGCGCACTACGCCCGCAGCGCTCGCGAGGCCGGCATCACGGCCATGACCCGCTCGCGCGTGACCTCGGTGGGCGTGGCGCAGGCCGTCACCGAAGCACTGGCCATTGCCGGTGCCGGTGGCCGTCCCGTCTACGTCGACGTGGATGTCGACGTCTGTGACCGCAGTGTCGCCCCGGGCTGTCCCGCCGCCACGCCAGGTGGTTGGAGTGCGGAGCAGTTGTTGACGGCGGTGCGCGTGGCGGCGAGGGACGCTCGCGTCCGAGCCATCGACATCACCGAAATCGACGTGGCGCGAGACAGCGCCGATGAACGAACAATTCGCCTTGCCGCGCTACTGGTCCTCGAGGCCGCCGCCGGCTTGGGAGGGAGACCACAATGACCGTTTCTATTGGCACCGCCCCGTTGACCCGGGATGAACTCGTGGCCGTCGTGCGCGGCGGCGACACCGTGGTGATCGCCGAGGAGGCACTGGCCGTTCTGCGCCGTCAGCGGGCCTCGATCGAAGAAATGGTGCAGTCCGGCACGCCGGTCTATGGCGTATCGACGGGATTTGGTTCGCTCGCGACGACCTTCGTCGCCCCCGACCAGCGCCGCGACCTCCAGCTGGCCCTGGTGCGGTCGCACGCGGCCGGTCTGGGTACGCCTGTGGAGACCGAAGTCGTGCGGGCCATGATGGTCTCGCGACTCACGACGCTGTGTTCGAGCGTGTCGGGTGTGCGCGAAACGACGGCCCAGGCCTACGCCGCTCTCCTCAATGCCCGCATCACCCCCGTCGTCTACGAGTACGGCTCGCTGGGCTGCTCGGGTGACCTCGCCCCACTGGCGCACGTCGCCATGGTGCTGATGGGCGAGGGGGAGGCCACCACGGCCACCGGTGAGGTGGTGTCCGGTGCGCGCGCACTCGAGCTCGCCGGACTCGCTCCCATTGCGTTGGCGGAGAAGGAGGGCCTCGCCCTCCTCAACGGCACTGACGGCATGCTGGGGCAGTTGATCCTGGCCCTCGACGATGGCGCCAACTTGCTGGCGACGGCCGACCTGTCAGCGGCGCTGTCGATTCAGGCCCTGCGCGGCACGGACCAAACACTGCGTGAGGAGCTCCAGCGACTGCGCCCACATCCCGGCCAGGCCGTCTCGGCGGCGAACATGGCCCGACTGCTCGCGCAGTCGCCCATTGTGGCGTCACACGCGGCGGACATGAGTCAGGTCCAAGACGCCTACTCCCTGCGCTGCGCACCCCAGGTGCACGGTGCGGCCCGCGATACCTTCACCCACGCGGCACGTGTGGCCGACATTGAACTCGCCAGCGCCATTGATAACCCGTCCGTGCTCGCCGACGGCACGCTGTCCTCCAACGGCAACTTCCACGGTGCCCCCGTCGCCTACGTCCTCGACTTCCTGGCCATCGCTGTGGCCGACGTGGCCTCAATGGCCGAGCGTCGCACGGACCGCATGCTTGACGTGCACCGCAGCCATGGCCTGCCCCCATTCCTGGCGAAGCAGGCCGGTGTGGACTCGGGTCTCATGATCGCCCAGTACACCCAGGCCGGCCTGGTGGCTGAGATGAAGCGCCTCGCCGTGCCGGCCAGTGTCGATTCAATTCCTTCGTCAGCGATGCAAGAAGACCACGTCTCTATGGGCTGGCACGCCGCTCGCAAGCTGCGTCGTGCCATTGACGCCCTGAGCGACGTGCTGGCGATTGAACTGGTGACGGCGAGCCGCGCCATGGCGTTGCGGGCTCCACTGCTGGCCTCGCCCTCAACGCAGGCCGTCGTTGACCTCGTCAACACGGTGACCGGTGGTCCAGGCCACGACCGCTTCCTGAGCCCCGAACTACGCCGCGTTGGCGCCATGGTGCGCAGCGGTGAACTGTTGCAGGTCGCTCGTTCACTCGTCGAGATTCACTAAACAAAAGGGGAACATCATGGAAGGTGCACGTCCAGTCCGCGCCGCGCGCGGCACGACCTTGCGCGCGCAAGGGTGGCAGCAAGAGGGTGCCTTGCGCATGCTCGAAAACAACCTCGACCCCGAGGTGGCCGAGCGGCCTGATGACCTCGTCGTCTACGGCGGCACGGGCCGAGCGGCCCGCGATTGGCGCAGTTTCGACGCGCTCGTGCGCACGCTCACCACGCTGAAGAACGACGAGACCATGTTGGTCCAGTCGGGCCGGCCGGTGGGTGTCTTTCAGACCCACGAGTGGGCACCACGCGTCTTGATCGCCAACTCCAACCTGGTGGGCGACTGGGCCACCTGGCCCGAGTTCCGTCGTCTCGAGGCACTCGGTCTCACGATGTACGGACAGATGACGGCCGGTTCGTGGATCTACATCGGCACCCAGGGCATCTTGCAGGGCACCTACGAGACCTTCGCCGCCGTGGCCGCCAAGCGCTTTGGTGGCACGCTGGCCGGCACGTTGACCCTGACCGCGGGTGCTGGTGGCATGGGTGGGGCCCAGCCCCTGGCCGTCACCATGAACGATGGCGTTTGCCTCTGTGTTGACGTCGACCCCAACCGACTGCAGCGCCGCGTGGAGCACCGCTACCTCGACGAGTGGACGGACAACATCGAGACGGCCCTGGCCCGCGTGCTCGAGGCCAAGAAGACGCGCACCCCACTGTCGGTGGGGTTGCTGGGCAACGCCGCCACCATCTTCCCGGAGCTGCTGCGCCGTGGGGTTGAGGTCGACATCGTGACCGACCAGACGTCGGCACACGACCCACTGAGCTACCTACCCGAAGGCATCGACCTTGAGAACTGGCAGGAGTACGCCGACAAGAAGCCGGACGAATTTACCGATCGGGCCCGCCAGTCCATGGCCCAGCACGTCGAGGCGATGGTCGGCTTCATGGACGCCGGAGCCGAAGTCTTCGACTACGGCAACTCAATCCGTGGCGAAGCCCTCTCGGGTGGTTTCACGCGGGCCTTCGCCTTCCCCGGCTTCGTCCCCGCCTACATTCGCCCCCTGTTTTCCGAAGGCAAGGGACCGTTCCGGTGGGCCGCACTCTCGGGTGACCCCAAGGACATTGCCCGCACCGACCAGGCCGTCTTGGACCTGTTCCCCGAAAACGATGCGCTGCGTCGTTGGATTACCAAGGCCCAAGACAAGGTCGCCTTCCAGGGTCTGCCGGCCCGCATCTGCTGGCTGGGCTACGGCGAGCGTGACAAGGCGGGCGTCTTGTTCAACGACCTCGTCGCCTCCGGTGAGGTCTCGGCGCCGCTGGCCATTGGTCGCGACCACCTCGACTCTGGCTCAGTGGCCTCGCCGTACCGCGAGACCGAGTCGATGCTCGATGGTTCCGACGCCATTGCCGACTGGCCACTGCTGAACGCCATGGTGAATACCGCCTCAGGCGCGTCGTGGGTCTCCATCCACCACGGTGGTGGCGTCGGTATCGGCCGGTCCATTCACGCCGGTCAGGTCTGCATCGCCGACGGCACGCCGCTGGCCCGCCAGAAGATTGAACGGGTGTTGACCAACGACCCCGGCATGGGTGTCATTCGTCACGTCGACGCCGGCTACGACATCGCCGAGACCACGGCCGCGGAACGTGGCGTGCGCATTCCGATGCGCGAGGGGTAATGACCGCACTTCTCGTCACCAATATTGGCGAACTCCTGACCAACGACGAGACGGTGGGCGACGGGTCGATCGTCGGACGCCTGCGTGACGCCGCCATCGTGATTGACGATGGTCGAGTCGTCTGGCACGGTGCCTCGTCGTCCGCTCCAATGGCCGACCAGGCCTACGACGCGCGCGGTGCGGCCGTGGTGCCAGGCTTCGTTGACTCGCACACCCACGCCGTCTTCGCCGGTGAACGCAGTCACGAGTTCGAGGCGCGTATGGCCGGCCAGCGTTATGACGGCGGCGGTATTCGCTCCACCGTGGCCGCGACGCGCGCGGCCAGTGACGACGAACTGCGCACCCAGAGCGAGGCGCGCGTCGCGGCGCTGCGTGCCGGTGGCGTCACGACGATGGAGATGAAGTCGGGCTACGACCTCACGGTCGAGGGTGAGGCACGACTGGTGGCACTGGCCTCGTCGTTCACGCCCGAGTCAACGTTTCTCGGCGCCCACGTGGTGCCCGAGGAGTTCGCCTCGCGGCGCGACGACTACGTTCGTCTCGTCGCTGGGTCCATGATGGACGCCTGTGATCAGGCAAAATGGGTGGACGTGTTCTGTGATCGCGGGGCTTTTAGCGTGGATGAGGCCCGCGAAATCTTGCTGGCGGCGAAGGCGCGGGGCAAAGACATTCGCGTGCACGGTAACCAGCTGGGGGAGACCGGCGGCGTGGGTCTCGCGGTCGAGTTGGGCTGCGCCAGCGTCGATCACTGCACCTTCGTCTCTGACGCTGACCTCGAGCTCTTGGCGGGGTCGGACACCGTGGCCACACTGTTGCCGGGGGCGGAGTTTTCGACGAAGTCGCCCTACCCCTCGGGCCGTCGATTCCTGGACGCCGGTGTGCGCGTCGCGCTCGCTACGGACTGCAACCCAGGAACCTCCTACGTGACCTCAATGGGGTTCGTCATCGCGCTCGCGGTGCGCGAAATGGACATGACGGTCGACGAGGCCCTCTGGTCGGCGACGCGTGGCGGGGCACACGCACTACGGCGAAGCGACGTTGGCCACTTACGCATTGGTGCTCGCGGTGACCTCGTCATTCTCGATGCGCCACGAGCCGCGCACCTGGCCTATCGGCCCGGCAGTGCACTGGTGCGTGACGTTCTCGTCGCACCATAGGTCCTGTGACACGCTCTCGCTACGGTGAGGGTACTTATTAAGAGTGCGTGGAGGGATCTAGCCCGTCGATACGCCACCAACCGAGCAACTCGCCACGGTGGTCCTGCTAGAAGCGATAAGGAGAGAGATGTCCACGACACCACCCCCGGCACCCTGCGTGCTCTACACCCCGGGCCACCAGGTCCACTACATCCAGGTCATCCGCCCGCCCTTCGGTCCCGCTCTGCGCTGCGAAATCACCGAAGTTCGTGACAGCGGAGAGATTGTGATCGAGACCGCCGACGCAACTCTGGTGCTGTGGAACCACGACGTCGTTCGCACCCGCGAGGTGCTCTCGCGAGAAACCTACGAGCATGTGGACTACTACCCCCAGCGAGGCATGATCAAGTTCGTGCGCGGAGACGGCTCGGCACCCGTGCTCTGCGTGGCCGCTGAGGGCGTGGCACGGACGCCGTGTGTGACGGAGGTAACGGGTACCTCGCCACTCGACGTCCTGCTCCAGACCGGCGGATTCCTTGGTCGCGTGGACCTTTCGGACGCCTCGGAGGAGGATGTATGAGCAGTGATGCGTGGTCAGATGAAGGCACTGATGTCACAGGTACTGCCTATGGTGGATGTATGAAGAGGACCCCCGCCCCCAGCCACTTGCCCACCACGTTCGCTGCCTTGAAGGCGTCCGGCTACGTCGACAAGCCCATTCGGGCCGAGCTGCGTGAAAACTTGGAAGCACGGCTGCGAGAGGGACGCCCGCTCGTGAGTGCCGTCCTCGGTTACGAAGACACCGTCCTGCCCCAGATTGAGACGGCCCTGCTCGCCGGACACGACATCATTTTGTTGGGCGAGCGAGGCCAGGCCAAGACCCGCATGATTCGCGCCCTCACCGAACTTCTCGACGAGTGGCTGCCCATCATCGACGGTTCCGACGTGCGCGACAATCCCTTCGCCCCAATCTCGGCCTTCGGCATTGAGCAGATCACCTCTCTGGGCGACGACACCCCCATTGCCTGGGTCCACCGCGACGAGCGCTTCGCCGAAAAGCTGGCCTCACCCGACACGTCAATGGCCGACTTGATCGGTGAAGTCGACCCCATCAAGGTGGCCGGCGGTCTCTACCTCGACGACCCGCGCGCGCTGTCCTTTGGTCTGGTGCCGAAGTCGAACCGAGGCATTTTCGCCATCAACGAGCTCCCCGACCTCTCTGAGCGCATTCAGGTCGGTCTGTTGAACGTGCTCGAGGAGCGCGACGTCCAGATTCGTGGACACCTCGTGCGCCTCGACCTCGACGTCCTGGTGGTGGCCACCGCGAACCCTGAGGACTACACCAACCGTGGTCGTCTGATCACGCCCCTCAAGGACCGTTTTGGCTCACAGATTCGCACCCACTACCCACTGACGGTGGAGACGGAAGTCGCCATCATTAAGCAGGAGGCGCACGTGCCGGCTGCCGATCGCCCGGTCATCGTGCCGTGGTTCATCGACGACATCGTGGCGCGCGTCAGCCACGTGGCTCGTCAGAGCCCGCTGATCTCACAGAAGTCCGGTGTTTCCGTGCGACTTTCCATCGCGAACTACGAGACCGTGATTGCCAGTGCGCTGCGCCGCGCCCTGCGCACCGGTGACGCCACCGTCACCCCGCGTATCTCAGACCTCGCCGCTATGGTCCAGTCGAGTCAGGGCAAGTTGGAGTTCGACACGATGGGCGACGAAGACACCGATCAGATCATCGCAGCGCTCATTGGTTTGGCCGTTCGTCAGGCTTTCATGGACTACGTCATCTTGGACGACGCCGCTGGCATTGTGGATGCGTTTGACGGTGAGGCCATTGTGCACGTGGGAGATGACCTGGCCGACGGCGAGTACGAGGCGTTTCTGACGTCGATGCCAGCGCTGGCCACAGCCGCGCGGGCCCTCTTCGTGGACGAGCCGAGTTCTGGCGAACTTGCGTCGGCGGCCGAACTTATTCTCGAGGGCTTGTATCTGACGAAGCGTCTGGCTAAGGACGCCTCGGGTCCCCGCGCGCTCTACCGAACGAGGAATCGCTAAGTGCCCATTCGCTACGGCTTTCGCCAGCCCCGTGACGGTGACGGCGACGACCTCGATCTGGACCACGTCTTACGCCTGATCAGCGAGGAGTTTCTCGAGACCGGAGACCTGGAGAGCGCCATCGAACGACTGCTCCGCGATGGCTTCGACGCCGGTGACGGGTCACGTGTCGAGGGGCTCGAGGAACTCATGGAACGGCTGCGCGAAAAGAAGCGGAGCCTCGAGCGCGACCTCGACCCCGAAGGCGAGCTGCTCAAGTATCACGAGCGGCTAGACGCCATTGAGGCTCTCGAAGAGGCCGGCGTGGAGGAACTGTTGCACGAAGCTGCCGCTTCAGGCGACGAGCGACGCATTGAAGTCACCACTGACCTCGCGGCCGAGCGTGCCCTGCAGCGTGAGCTGATGGGTGAGCGCCTCGATGAGCGTATTCAGGGGTACCAGTCCTACGAGTTCGTCTCCACCGAGGCCCGCGAGGCCTTCGAAGCGATGATCGAGGAACTCCGCCAAGACCTCGTGGCCACCTACTTCGAAAAGACCAAGGCCACCTTCTCCAATGCCGATGGCACCCAGTGGCAAGAACTGCGCGAGATGATGGACGCCCTCTCGACGATGATCGAACAAGACCGTCGCGGCGAGCCACTAGATCCCACCTTCGACGACTTCATGGCCAAGTACGGCGACCAGTTCCCTGGGGCGACCTCACTCGAGGACGTGGTGCGGATGATGGCCGAACGTGCCGCCGCCGCCGAGGCCATGTTTAATTCCCTTCCCGCCGAGCAACAGCAGGAACTGCGCGGCCTCTTTGACGACATGTGGAACAGCCTCGATATGCAGTTCTCGATGTCGCGACTGGTTTCCAACCTTCGTCAGGCGACGCCCGATATTGACTGGCAGCGCGCCCAACGCCTTCGGGGCCAGCGCGGAGGTTCATTCTCGCAAGCGGCCTCGACCATGGAGCGACTCGGTGAGCTACGTAACCTCGAAGGCTTTCTCGAAAATGGCGTACCGGCTCAGGGTCTGGGCGAAATTGACATTGACGCCGTGCGCCGAAACCTCGGTGACGATGCAGCCCGTCACGTCGAAACGCTAAAGAAGGCGGTGCGCCAGTTGGGCGAGCGCGGTTTCGTGGATCGCTCGGGTGGGCAGACGACCCTGACGGCCAAGGGCATTCGCCAGATCGGCCAGCAGGCTTTGCGTGATCTCTTTCGTCAGTTAAAGAACTCACCGGCTCTGGGGTCACACCAGACACCCAGTGTGGCGCGCGGTGGCGACCGCGAGGAGACCGCGAAGCCCTGGGAACCAGGTCAGCCCTTCTCGCTGCATCTGTCACAGACGCTGCGCCGTGCCGTGCTGCGCCAAGGTCCGGGCACCCCGGTGCGACTCGAGCCCGATGACTTCATGGTCGAAGAGTTTGAGGCCACCAAGCGCTCCGCAACCGTCTTCGCCATTGACCTCTCGCTTTCGATGGCGATGCGCGGCAATCTCGTGCCGGCCAAGAAGATGGTGCTTGCGCTCACGCAGCTCATTCGCTCCAAGTACCCACGGGACTTCGTGGCCATTGTGGGCTTCGGGGAGGTGGCCGAGGAACTCCGTTTTGAAGACGTACCCGGGCTGACCATCGACTACAACTACGGCACCAATCTCCAACACGCCCTGGCCCTCAGTCGCCACCTGCTGCGCAATGAGCGCGGCGACAAGCAGATCGTGGTGGTCACCGACGGTGAGCCCACGGCCCACCTCAACGACTACGGTGAGCCCTTCTTCTCGTGGCCCCCGGTGCCCGAAACCCTGCACCGCACCATGGCCGAAGTCCTGCGGTGCACCAAGGCGAACATCACGGTTAACACGTTCGCGCTCGACATCGAACGGAGTCAGTTTCCGTTCGTGGAACAGATCGCCAAGGTCAATGGTGGGCGCACCTTCTACACCTCGGTCGACGACCTGGGTGCCTATGTGCTCGACGACTTCGTCCAGCACCGTCGCGCTGGCTAGTTCGCCGACTCCAATACGCCACGAACCAGATCGAGGTAGACGGCCAACGGGTCGTCGTCGTCCTCGTCCTCGTCGCTCTCGTCCCACACGTGGTCACCAAACATGTCATCAAAGTCGGGGACCACGGTGAGGAGTGCCACGAGATTGCCCACGGCCAGCGCGGCCTGATCAACGAGGTCGTCGGCCATGTCGGCCAACTCCTCGGCGCGGTAGCCGGCGAGGGCGGGGTCAATATCCGCCAGAGCCACCGTGAACGATGGGCCAACTTCGCTGTCGACGTGGAAGGAAACGCAGGCGCGACTCGGTACCAGTGAACCCGGCGTGACCAGGTCAAAGGTGGCCGCGAGCAGCTGATCGTGACGCAACTCGGTGGTGGCGTGACCTTCTTCGTTCTCAAAGGCGTCGGCCAGGGCGGCCGCGACGTTGGCGACGTGGCTGGCGGGTGAGTAGGAGGCCGTGAACTCGCTCATGGAACTGGCGACCGTGGTGGTGGAGCCAATGATGGGGTCATCCATCGCGGCGGGAGTCTCGCGGACCGCCACCGTGTTGAGCAGGCCCACGCCGTGTGCGGTATTCGTTTCAATCAGACGGCACTGGTCGAGTGAGACCAAGCGGTCGAGGGAGGCGACAGCAATGGTCATCTGCTCGACGGTGGGCGCGAGCGCGACTGCCGCAAAGCGCTCGAGAAGAGCCTCGAGATCGAGGCCAAGGTCGCGACCGAAGAACAGGCCGGCGTTGCACCACACCACAAGCTCACCGGCCGCAAGGGTGGGGAGAAAGGCGTAGGTGTCGAAGGCCTGCACCAAGAGCGCCACGTCGTGGTCGCGGTGGGCCTTCACGATGCGTCGACGAGCGAACGTCGTCAGCAGCGCGAGGTCATCGTCGTCGAGCTGACGCCGCACCGCGTTGATGTCGTCGGCCTCGAGCGACGTGGCGACGAACTGCCAGAGCGTCTCGTCGAGGGCATCCTCGCGGTAGCGCACGAGGTCGTAGGCGAGGGAGGGGTAGGACAGGTCGGCCAGGGGAGAGGTCATGTCTCCAGCGTAGGAGAACGCGGGCAGTTGCGAAAGTCCTGATTGACTGTGATTCTGCGGTTTCGATTTGCATTCTCGAGCGAACTCAGACACAATGACACGGTTGTAATTACACCGGTAGTGCGGAGCTGCTGGTGGGAAGGATAACAACATGGAAATCGTGAACGTGATCGCAAACACCGAGGACCGCGGCTGGCAGTCGCGTGCCAACTGCATGGGCGTCGACCCCGACCTTTTCTTCCCCGAGCGTGGTGCTTCCACCCGTGAGGCCAAGGAAGTGTGCCGTGGCTGTGTCGTGCGTCAGGACTGCCTGGAGTACGCCCTCGAAAACGGTGAGAAGTTCGGCATCTGGGGCGGTATGAGTGAGCGCGAGCGTCGTCGCCTGCGTCGCGCCCGCGCCATCGAGCGTCGCGCTCAGGCCTCCTGAGTCGCTAGCGCGCCAGTCGCGCTTCAATCGTCGCGCTGGGGTCGAGGCCTACCTCGCCCCACCGCGATGAGGGAACTCTCTCGAGGACCCGTCGTGGGGCCAGCCCCACGAGTTCGCATCGGGTAATTGTTTCCGGAGGCGTTAGTGCGGCGGCGATCTGGTCGTAGAGATCACTGAGCGACACGGCGTCAACATCAATGATGTTGCAACTCACCTGGGTGGCCCCAGAAAGGTCGAGGCCCAAGGTGCGGACGCCCGGTTGACGCAGTCGCGCCGCCAACGATCTGGTTCGTTCCAGACTGGTATTGGCGAGCCAGATATTCCAGGCCAAGAGCAATGGCCGCGCACCAATGGTGAGCGCGCCGGTGCGTCCGGAGAGCCACTGCCCCCCGACATCAGGAGCGAGGTCGCAGAAGGCGTGTTTGCGCACAAATGGCAAGGTCCGCTCCACCCCGTCCACTAGTCCGTAGAGAAAGACTGGCGCCCGCAGTTCGGTGGCGACCCACGCCGCGAGCTCATCGCGGAGTGCGGCGGCCTCCGCCAGGGTGTGTGTGCCCAGTGGGACAAAGGGCACGACGTCGACAGCACCGAGGCGCGGATGCACGCCCTCGTGGTGACTGACGTCGATCGCCGCCACGGCGGCCGAAATAAACGTCTGTACGTCCCTGACGAGTGTCTCGGCGTCGTTAATCAAGGTGAACACCGAGCGATGGTGCACTGCATCACTGTGGCGATCGCGCAGCGATGCGCCAGCGGCCCGCTCCAGCGCGACGAGGACGTCGAGCGAGCGCCCCTCGGACACGTTGATGACGCACTCAAACATGGGTAAATCCTAGGAGAGGGGCCGAGGCGTGGTGAACGGTAGACTTGCCCAGAGGCAACTAGCAGTTCTCGAAGGAGCATCATGAGCCAGGTCCCCACTACTGAGTCCACCGAAGTGATCGACCCCGTCGGTCACGTCCAGGTGGTCTACCTCGGCCCCGTTGCGCCCCACTGGGAGTGCCGCATGGTCTTTGGCGACGAGGAGCAGATTCAGGGCTTCGTCGACCGCATTGATGCCCGCCTGCGCTTTTTGCCACCCCACGACCCTCAGTTCCGCCGCAACCGTGAGCGCGTGAACCGCGACGCCGAGCGCGAGAACTTGATCGTCGAGTGGAATCTCGGGTACGACGAAGAGGCTTAAGCCAGCGGCGAGGTCGTTACTCGCTGCACCCACTGCTCTGGCGCGCTGAGTTCTGCTGGCGTTGGGAGTCCATCGCTGCGAAGGAACGCGTCAAAAACGCCTAATCCGTGCTGGATTTGCAACGTGGCGACGAACGACACCGCCTGCTCGTGGTGCGGTCCCTGCAGTGAGACCCCAAAGAGTGCGGCGGCGGCATCCTCGCCGCGCGCGTCAGTCAGTCGGTAGCGTCGCCAGGCTTCGGCCAGCTGAGCTTGTGGTCCGTGCATGGACTGGGTGACGAAGAGGGCCGCGGCGTCGAAATAGGCAGCGAGAGCGGCGGTTGCCGCATTGATCTTTTCCGTGGCGGCCGTTTCACCAGGCAGCGAAATACCCGACAGCAGTGATTCGGGATTCGCCATGATCTCCTTCATGTTCTCCGGGTTCATCATTCCCTGAAGTTTGGTCATGAGATCACCCTGAGCAGCCGCTGCGTCCTTGACGGTGTCAAGCACGAGTGCGCGCAATGCGTCACCGGTGCCGGGCTGGGTGAGCACGGTACCGGCAATGAATTCACGGGCGAGCGCAAAGGTGAAGACGACGTCGCGATCCAGTGACCACTCGTCGGCAAAGCGCACGATGTTGTTGACCACCAGCGCGTGCTGGGTACGCTCTCGGGGCAACACCAGTGCCGAGAGCGACCAGCTGCGCTCGCTGAAGTGTCCCGCGACACTGCCAAGCTGAAAACCCAAGAAGAGGGGGCCCATCACGCCCGCCAGCTGCGCCATCATGGCGCCACCTTCAAGGTTGGCGAGGTCGAGCGTCGGTGGACGCTGCGTCAACGGCTCGAGCAGCGGACGCCACTCAGTGAGGGCCGACATCGTTAGTTCCGAGCGATTAACGGCCGTGAAGGAATAGTCACCGACCTGCGACAGGAGTGCGTCAACGTGACGCCCGATGAGTGGTGCGAGTTCCTCGAGCCGCTGGCGTTGCGCGGGGAGCGGGTTGGGGTCGCCGTCGTCGCCACGGGCGACGTTTAGGGCCAGTTGGGATGCGGTCTGAAACCACGCATCGGGGCCTTGCTGGCCCAACATCTGAAAGATGTCACCGAACATGCCGCCCATTGGATCCGTCATTTCTTCACCATATCGGTCAAAGGTCATTTCGGTGCAACGCCTACGATGGGTGCCTATGGCCGCCGACGTCGCGATTGATATTGGAACTTCCGCCACGCGCGTGGCGACGCAGCGCGGCATTATCTTCGACGAGCCAACCCTGGTTGCAATCGATACGGCTTCCGGTGACGTTGTTGATGTCGGGCATCACGCTCTCGATCGCGTGGGACGCACCCCTCGTCACGTGGCGGTGTTCCGGCCATTGGCGCAGGGCACGACCGTTGACTTCGACGTGACGGCACGGCTCATCGCGGGACTGTTCGAACGCTCCAACATCTCCAAGATGAGCCGCGCTCGCGTGGTGATGTCGGTGCCCTCGGTGGCGACGTCGATCGAACGCCGAGCCTTGCGTCAGGCCGCGATCCGCGCCGGCGCTCGTGAAGTGTCGCTCATTGAGGCGCCGATTGCTGCGGCCATTGGCCTCGGGATGCCGGTGCAGGACCCCGTCGGCTCAGCGGTGGCCGTCCTTGGCGGCGGCGCCTCGGAGGCCGCCCTGGTCTCGCTGGGCGGCATTGTGACCTCCGGCGCCCGTCGCACGGGCGGCAGCGACATTGACACCAATCTGGCCGGTCTCTTGCGAGCGCGTCACGGCGTTGTCGTGGCCCCCGCCACCTTGAATGAACTCAAGCTCGCTATGGCGTCGGCTCGCAATCGCACTGCTGGTGAAAAGGTCACCGTCAGTGCCCGCACCGTGGATCGCGGTCGACCGGTCTCGATCGAGGTGCGTGCCGACCTCGTGAACGAGGCACTGGTGCCCGTGGTGCAGAGCACGATTGCGTTGGTCCAAGAGTGCCTGGGCCAGGCACCGCCCGACTTAAGTCAGGACATTTCGCAGTCGGGCCTCACCCTGGTGGGCGGGAATGCCCAGTTGCGTGACTTCGCGGAGTTGCTCGCGCTCTCCACCGGTGTGGACATTCATGTGGCACCCGAGCCGGACCTCGTTATCATCAAGGGTCTGCAACTCTGCCTCGAACAGATGTCCGCCCTGCACAGCCTGTTTCGAAGCGTCGACGCTTAGTCCTCGTCGCGGCCGAGCTGACTGACGGCAGCGCGCACTTGCCAGTCGCGGTCGTCGCTCGCTCGTGCCAGCGCCGCTTCAATGTCGGGTCCTTCGAAGGCCGCTAACGCCACAATCGCTCGTCGCCGCACGGGTGGCTTGTCGTCGAGCGCACCAATGATGACCGCCCTGGCGGCATCGTCGCCCAGCGCTCCAAGGGCCGCAATCGCGGCCTCTCGGCAACGGGCGTCGTCGTGCTGCGCTGCTATTTCCAGCAATGGCGAGAGACCTCCAAGGTAGACAAACTCGCCGATCGCAAAGGCCGCCCCTTCAACCACGAGAGCGTCCTCATCGTTCAGCAGGGCAACGACGAGGTCCTTCACGTCATCGCTCGCGGTGACCTGCGACACCTGCGTGAGCGCCTCGCGACGGACGGTGACGTCGGGGTCGCCCAAGGCGCCTCGCCACTGGTCGTCGGTGACGACGTCGTGGCGAACAAGGCCGCGCAGGGCGAGGACTCGCGACCGTGGCGCCGGGGCCGCGAGGGCCGCTACCAGTAGTGCGCGAGCCTCGTCACTGTCCACGAATGATGCCCGCAGGAGGGCTTCGTCACTGTCGGTTGGTAAGTTGAGGGCACTGTGCACGCATCTATCTCACCATCTCCACGCCGCCGCCGTGTCATTCGCACCGTTTTTATCTCGGTGATTGCATCGGTCCTCATCGTTATTGGCCTGGGCTTTTGGCAGTTAAACGAATTTGCCATCACGCCCGGCCAGTCCACCAACGTCGAACCCAGCCTGACCATTAAGGGTCTCGCGGTAAATGCTCACCCCGACAAGGTCAACATCGTTGACGTCTGGCTGCAGCAACTAACCATGCTTCAGTTCGTGCTGATGCACTTTCAAAACAACGTCGCCTTCGTTTCGGGCGACCAGTTGGTGACACCCGGTGTGCCCACGTCGGAGTTGAACGCGCAGGGCTTCCAGGAGATGAACGACGCGAAGTTGGCGGCGGAGTACGCCGCCTTCACGGCGCTGGGGTGGCACATCAGTTCGACCCCTACCGGGGCTGTTATTACTGACGTTCTCGCCAATTCACCGGCCGAAGCTGCCGGTCTCGCGGTGCAGGATCGTGTCGTCGCCGCGAACGGTCGTCCGATTCGCACGGGGTGTGACCTCATTGCGGTGCTCAACAAGCTGCCGGGCACGTCAGAGCTGAAGTTAGACGTCGTGGCGGGCTCCTTTAGTGCGAGCGGACACCTCGTGACGGGCAAGGAGCACACCTACGTCCTGCGCACTCGCTCCATGCCCGCAGGCGCAACGCCCGACGGCTGCCCCGGCATCACGACGCCAGACAAGTCATATCTCGGTGTCGGCGTTGAAGACGGCGTCGCCTATCACCTGCCGGCGGCCATCACCATCCGCACGGACAACATTGGCGGCCCCTCGGGCGGCCTTGCGATGACGCTCGCCATTATGGATCGACTCTCGAAGGACTCGTTGACTGGCGGCCACGCCATTGCCGTGACCGGCACGATTGACGCCTCGGGCAACGTCGGGGACATTGGCGGCCTCGCGCAGAAGACAATCGCGGTCGAGCGTGCGGGCGTGAAGTACTTTTTAGTGCCGGCCGACCAAAAGTCCGAGGCGACGGCGGTCGCCTCACGGGGTCTACACGTGATCGGCGTGAGCACCCTGGCCCAAGCACTCAAGGAATTACGCCGTCTCGGCGGGGCAATTCCCACCCCGATTACCTCGCCAACAAACCCGTAATTTTCACCGGCAACGCCGTAGGCTAGATGGTTATGGAAGAACGCCGCATTCTCTCGAACCCACGCCACACGTCGGCTGACGTTGCGCGCATCGCCTTTTCGACGATTCGTAAGAACGGCCTCGACCCGCAAGAAGTTCGTACCTACATCGACTCCGTTGCCCGTGAAATGGCCCAGCTCGAAACCCGCGTTCGCGATCTTCAGGAGCAGCTGGCCTCGGCCGAAAAGCGTGCGGCCAACCCCACATTTGACGAAGCAACGCTGACCAATGCCTTGGGTGCGCAGAGCGCCTCCATCTTGCGTTCCGCTCACGAAGAGGCCGGTCGGGTGACCGCCGAGGCTCAGGAGCGGGCGACCGCCACGTTCGCCGAAGCCCAGAAGCGTGCGGCGACCCACCTTATTGAGGCCCAAGAGCGCATCACGGTGATGTTGACCGACGCGGAGCAGCAGACCGCCCAGATTGACCACGACGCCCGTGAAGCAGCCGATCGCCTGATTGAATCGGCCAAGGTGAACGGCGACTCGCTGGTCGAGCGTCACCGCGCCCAGGGCCAGGCCATTGTCGAACAAGCCAACGAGGCACGTCGCACCATCTTGAATGACCTCGCAGTGAAGCGCAAGGCGCTGACGATTCAGATTGAGCAGTTGCGTGCGGCTCGCGAGTCCCTGCAGGGCACCGTCGAGCACCTCCGCGACAGTGTTGAGGAGACCCTCGGTGCTTTGGCCCTTTCCGATGAGCAGGCACGCACCGCGGCGATGGACGCCTTGCGTTTGCGCCCACCGATGCCCGAGCCCACCGAAGCAGAGCTGCTGGCAAACACACCCCTGCGCCCCGTTTCCGAAGTGAATCTCACGCCACAGGCGCCTTCATCGGCCGTGACGATGTTGCCATCGGAAGCACCCGCACCGGCGACGCCGACGCCCGCGGCCGTGGCCCCGGTAGTGGCGGAAGACGACCCCGCTACGGACATCGTGAACGACATCTTCCAGCGCCTGCGCAAGGCCACGCTCGAAGAGCGTGGTGCGACGGCGGTGGCACCGAAGAAGCCCGTCGCTGCCCCGAAGCCTGAGACGCCGACCGAGGAACTCTTTGTCCGTCGTGACGCCGCTCTCAGCGAGCCCTTGGCAGGTTTGACGCGCAAGGTCAAGCGCGCACTGCAAGACGACCAGAACCTCGTGCTCGAGCGGTTGCGTGACGTACAGGGTGACCCGAGTGAGGAGCTCGAAGACGAGATGGTGCAGCGCGCCCACTACGCCGACGCCGCCATCGAAGTCCTTCGCGAAGCGGCACAGGCCGGACGTTCGTTCGCGTTTGCCGAGACGAACGCTGATGGCAGCGCAATTGACGAGGCCGCGATCCAGGACTGCGCCGCCGACCTCGCCGTCACCATCGTGCTGGCCCTGCGCAAGCGAATCATGGCCGACGGCAACGGGGTCGCCAGCGACCGGGCCAATGCCGCCTACAAGGAGTGGCGTGGCGCTCGAGTGGAGCGACTCTGCACCGATGCCGCCCGACGGGCCTTTCACATTGGTGTTACGGCGGCCGCCACGGGTCGGAGCATGCGCTTCATCCCGGCCCCGAACGACGCCCCGTGCGACGCCTGCGCGCTCGACGCCCAGGCACCACCCCGCGCAACCGGGCAGGCCTTCCCGTCAGGGGCGCTGTATCCGCCACTGCACGCTGGCTGTGCGTGCACGGTTCTCCCCGCCTAGTTTTTGCGGTGGTGGCGTAGGCTACCTACGTGAGCACCTCTCCTTCAAGCCCTAGTTTTCCCCGCCGCCGTCTTGGCCGTTTTTCGTCGCGCGCTGCGCTGGCGGTGGTGGTGGCAGTCGTCGTTCTTTTCATTACCTCGATCCACTCCTTGGCCGTGTTCTGGACGGACCAGATGTGGTTCTCGCAGGCCGGATTTGGCAACGTCTTTACGACGCTCTTCGTGACCCGACTTGAGCTTGGTCTGGTCTGTGGCCTGATCTTTTTCGCCCTGATGTGGGGCAACCTTTTGCTCACGAATCGCTTTGGCGCCCGTGACCTCACACCGTCAGTCGAAGACATTGCCGTGGCACGTTTTCAGGCCGTGGTTCGTCCGCGAGCCCGCCTGGTCTACGGTCTCATCGCCGTCGTGATGGCCTTCGTGGCGGGCCTGGCCGCCTCGTCGCAGTGGCAAACCTACGAACTCTTTCTTCACCACCAGTCCTTTGGGGCCAAGGATGCGCTCTTCGGCATGGATGCCGGCTTCTACGTCTTCATCTTGCCCTTCCTCTCCTTCGTCGCCACGTGGACGCTGGTGGCGCTGTTCGTTACCTTGCTGGTGACGACGGTCTTTCACTTTCTCAACGGCGGCATCCGTGCGGGCCGTCCCACCGTGCAGGCCGACCCACGGGTGAAGGCGCACTTGAGTGTGCTCGGTGCCGCCATCGCCTTATTGAAGGCAGTGGGCTATCTGATTGCACGCTGGCACTTGGTCAACTCCACCCACGGCATCGTGAACGGCGCCGGCTACACCGACGTCCACGCACGCGTGCCCGCGCAGTCAATTCTCTTGTTCCTGTCCGTGGCCTCCGCCGTGATTTTGTTGGTCAACGTGCGCGCTCGCGGGTGGTCGCTGCCGGCCGTTGCGGTGGGCCTGTGGGCCTTCGTGGCCCTGGTCATTGGCGTGATCTACCCCACGGCACTCCAGCAGTTCAAGGTGGCACCCGCACAGTCCACGTTGGAAGCCCCCTACATTCAGCGCAACATCGCCGCGACGCTCTCGTCATACGGACTGAACCATGTGCAGTTCTCGAACTTCACTGCCTCCAACACGGTGCCCTCAACGGAACTTCGTGCCGACGCGCCAACGCTCAACAACGTCCGCCTCTGGGACCCGAATGCCGCCATCGCCCTCGAAACCGTGGCACGCCGTCAGTCGATTCGCTCGTACTACAACTTCGCCTCCTTGGCCGTTGACCGGTACCCCATTAATGGACAGCTCACACCAGTCCTGATCGGTACCCGTGAGATTGACAGCGCTAACTTGCCGTCCTCGTCGTGGGTCAACACGCACCTGCAGTACACCCACGGTCTGGGCGTCGCGTTGCTCGCCGCAAACACTGCGGCGCAGGGCAACCCCGTGTTCGCCGTCGCTGATGTGCCGCCCGTCTCACGCAGCGGCATCGCACCGCTGACGAAGCCCGACGTGTACTTCGGCGAAGGCTTGAACGGGTGGGTCGTTACCAACACCAAGCAGCCTGAACTGGACTACCAGGTCAATGCCGGCGCGTCGGCCGGCCAGCTCGTCGAGACCCACTACACCGGTACCGGTGGTGTGGCCGTGGGCAGTGTCCTGTCGCGCTTGGCCTTGGCGGTCCGACTCGGTGACTTCAACTTGTTGATCTCCAACCAGATCACGCCAAAGAGTCGCGTCCTCTTCGTCCGAGATGTCACCGCGATGGCCCAGAAAGCCGCGCCGTTCCTTTCGTACGGTTCGCAGCCCTATCCGGTGCTGGTCAACGGTGGCATCGACTACGTGCTCGACGGCTTCACCACGAGCGACCAGTACCCCTACGCCCAAAACGCCAGTGGCCTGAACGTCAACGAAGGCGGCCTGCCCGCCAGCTTCAACTACGTGCGCAACTCCGTCAAGGTCGTGGTGAACGCCTACACCGGAGCCATCACGTACTACGCCATTGACCCCAGCGACCCGATTCTGCGTGCCTACGAGGCCATGTTCCCCGGCCTCTTCAAGCCCGAGTCCCAGATGCCCGCCGCCATCGCGACGCACCTGCGCTACCCCCAGGAACTTCTGTCGGTCCAGGCCGCCATTTTGGGCAGCTACCACATCACGAACGCCTCGGCCTTCTACGACGGCTCGGACCGTTGGGACATCTCGCCAACGACCGGTGCTGGCACCCCGAGCCAGGCGCTCGGCACCGTCACCAGCGCGTCGACGGCACAGACCACGGGCAGCACGGGTGTCACCGGTCAGGTCACCACGAGCTACGGACCAATGAGCCCGTTGGTGCAGGTGGGGTCACTCCCTGGCGCCTCGCACCAGCAGCTCTTAGAGTCGCTGGCCTACGTACCGGCTGGCAAGACCGGCCAGGTGCAGACGTTGTCCGCCTTTATCGAAGTGACCTCAGACCCTAAGGACTACGGACATCTCTCGGTGTACACCACACCGCGTGGCCAGAGTGTGACGGGTCCCGCCCAGGCGGACTCCGAGATCCAGCAGAACGCGACCGTGTCGTCCATCATCACCCCCCTCGACCAGCACGGATCACAGGTGTTGCTCGGGAACGACCTGATGATTCCGCTGGACGAGAGCATCTTGTACGTTCGCCCTCTCTACGTGACGGCGACCACCAATCCCATGCCCCAGTTGCGCTACGTGATTGCCGTGTTTAACCAGCAGGTGGCCATCTCGCCAACGCTCAGTGGTGCGCTCTCGCAGGTGCTCGGCACCAGCGTTGCCGC
>Ga0207958_1000048_pt1 | contig 40334 bp, 30 predicted proteins | sample CryBogCBH27Jul07_FD_184606 | JGI IMG/M metagenome (GOLD analysis project Ga0207958, IMG submission 184606) | Freshwater microbial communities from Crystal Bog, Wisconsin, USA - CBH27Jul07 (SPAdes) (version 2) | ecosystem: Environmental > Aquatic > Freshwater > Lake | place: Crystal Bog... | reverse complement strand
TGCCGCCCTGAGACTGGCCAAGGATCCCGCCTACGCCGGCAAAACCATCGTGGTCATCCTTCCCGATTCCGGCGAACGCTACCTCTCCACCGCCCTCTTCGAAGGACTGTTCGATGAAAAGGGCCTTTCGATTTAAGTCAGAACTGTTCCAGGGATAAAGGACCATGCCGCATTCCCATGACGCACTGCACCTTGATTTTGGTCCGGTCGTTGCCGAGCTTCGCGAGCTTCGCGAACACTCCCTCTCGCTGAGGCAGCGGAGCGATAATCCGCCGCGCCTGCCTTCAAGACCGATCCTCAAGGAAATCGTCACCGGCCTTGCGACGGCGCTTTTTCCCAATCGCCTGGGAACGGGCGAACAGACGCGAGAAGGGGTGGACTACTATGTCGGGCATCTACTGGATGCCAACATGCGGCTTCTGGTTGGACAGATTCAAAGGGAACTTCGCTTCTCAACCGAACAGGAAGGCGAAATCCCCCCTCAACGCCAATCGATTGAGGCCGAAGCCATCCGTCGAGTTCAGCAGTTTGTCAAAACTCTTCCGAAGATTCGCCAATTGCTGGATACCGATCTTGAGGCGGCCTACGAGGGTGACCCTGCGGCACGAAGCGTGGATGAGGTTCTGGTCTGCTATCCCGGAATTTCAGCCATCATCAATCATCGCTTGGCGCATGAACTTTACCTTTTGGGACTGCCGCTGATCGCCCGCATGATTTCCGAGATCGCCCATTCCGAGACCGGTATCGACATTCATCCCGGCGCCCAGATTGGCCCCAGCTTCTTTATCGACCATGGGACCGGGGTTGTCATCGGTGAAACTTCCATTATCGGCGAGCGGGTCCGGCTCTATCAGCATGTCACGCTGGGGGCCAAGCGATTCCCGACGGATGAGAATGGCGTCCTCCTTAAGGGCCATGCCCGTCATCCGATCGTCGAGGATGACGTGGTGGTTTATGCCGGAGCAACCATCCTGGGTCGCATTACCATCGGCAAAGGTTCAACAATCGGCGGCAATGTCTGGCTGACCCGCAGCATTGCGCCCAACAGCAATATCAGTCAGGGCCAACCGAGGCATGAACTTTTCGATCTTGGTGGCGGCATCTGATTTCAAATGGTGAACCCTGCGATGCAACAACCCTGTCTGGTCGTCCTAGATGTCGACTCCACCCTGATCGAGAATGAGGTCATCGAACTTCTGGCCGCCCATGCCGGCGTTGAGGCCGAGGTCGCAGCCATCACCGAGCGGGCCATGCGAGGCGAGCTCGATTTTGCTGAGAGTCTTCAAGAACGCGTGGCCACCCTTGAAGGACTTCCCATCGGCATTTTCGACGAAGTGCGAAATCAAATCACCGTCACGGCGGGAGTCCCGGACCTCATTCGTGCCGTCAAGGCGGCTGGTGGATTCATCGGCGTGGTCTCTGGCGGTTTCCATGAGGTACTGGATCCGCTAGCCGAATCCCTGGGTCTCGATTTCTGGAAGGCAAACCGTTTGTCTATCAAGGACGGACACCTGACGGGCAAGGTTCTCGGCGAAATCGTCGACGCAGAAGCCAAGGCCCAAACCCTCAAGCAATGGGCTCAGGAAACCGGGATTCCGCTGAATCGCACCGTCGCCATCGGTGATGGTGCGAACGATCTGAAAATGATGGCTGAAGCCGGACTTTCCATTGCGTTTAATGCCAAGCCCATCGTCCGTGAAAAGGCCATGGAATGCGTGGATGAGAAGGATATGCGGCAGGTCCTGCCATTGATTGGCCTGGAAATGCCCCTATGCCCGTCAAGAGCCTGATTCTGGCATCCCCTCCGCGTTGGCACAGCCAGCAAGGAGGCATGTCGTCGTCTTCAGCAAAAACCCATGAAATCAGGTCTTGGCTTTTGGAAGCCGGGTCCTTAACCCTCAGACTCCGAAACCGCTATGGAGACCAGTTTGGTGTGGTTCTCCTGCAGCAACGCATCGGGACGCCGTACATTGAAGAGTGCATGGCCCTTGGACTGCGCCCGGGAGCCAGAGCCATTATTCGCGAAGTGGGGCTGATGGCCGGACGATCACCCGTCGTCCTGGCGCGTAGCATCATTCCCCAGGACACCATGAAATACGCCGACCCCAGGCTTTCACGACTCGGAAATCAGCCGTTGGGTGAAATCCTTTTCACGCATCCTGAACTGGGACGCACCACCCTGGAATGGACCAAGGTCCCTCTTCGAAGCTCGTGGAATGTCAAAGAGGTTATGGGACGAAGATCCCTTTATACCCTGGGCCAGAGTTTTCCCTTGCTGGTAGCGGAATTTTTTCTACCTGAGCTTCTAGACTCGGAATCCTGAGATGTCTGTCACATCAAAACCTTCCAAATGGAATGCCTATTGGCGACTGATGCGCTTTGATAAGCCCATCGGTATTTTGCTCCTCCTCTGGCCCGCCTTATGGGCACTCTGGATCGCAGGGGATGGGCACCCTTCATTGAAGGCTCTCCTCGCGATTGCCCTTGGAACGGTTTTGATGCGAGCGGCCGGTTGCGTCATCAATGACTATGCGGACCGCGATTTTGACCCCCACGTCGAGCGGACCCGTCTCAGACCCATTGCTGCGGGTGAAGTCACACCCCGAGAAGCTCTCTGGCTTTTCGCCGGACTTTGCCTCACCGCCTTTGTCCTGGTCCTGCAACTCAATTCATTCAGTATTCTTCTTTCCTTTCCGGGGGCATTTCTAGCCGCGAGCTACCCTTTTACCAAACGCCTGACTCATCTCCCTCAGGCTTACCTGGGCATTGCCTTCGGTTGGGCAGTCCCTATGGCATTTGCGGCAGAAACCGGTGAAATTCCGTCTGATGCGTGGGTCATTTTCATAGCGACCGCGATCTGGGCCCTGATCTACGACACCATGTACGCCATGGTGGACCGGGAGGATGACCTTCGAATCGGCGTCAAATCCACTGCCATCCTGTTTGGCCGATATGATCGGCTGATCATGGGAGGGCTCCAGATCTTGATGGTCAGCCTTCTTTATCAAGCAGGGAGAAACGCTGGGCTCAGCACCTTCTATAACGCAGGATTGGTCGGGGGCGTCGGATTCTTTGTTTATCAGCAGTGGCTGATCCGGAAACGGGAAAAGGCCCTGTGCTTTCGTGCCTTCCTCAACAATAACTGGTTTGGCGCGTGTGTCTTTGCAGGGATCGCACTGGACTACGCGGTCCGCTAAATCTCAAGGCATCGGCCCGAAAGACCCGCGAAGGCACCCCGGGCTACAGACCGGAATGGTGTCCCCTTGAGGCCCCTTTATTTCAAACCCCTGAAGCTCCACCGGGGACCCACAGACAGGGCAAGTGGGTGAACTAAAAACCCAGTGATAAAGAAAAGTGAGCAAGCGAGTCGACATCGACGGTCATATCTTTCAAAAAAAAAGGCGCCTCCGGGGAGGGAGGCGCAAAGCTTCACGGAGCACTATGGCAAAGACGTTGCTGTCCCTGCCAGTTAGCAGTCACCACAGCCTTCTCTCTGCAGAGGGGTCTCAGGCATGTGACAAGCGCTAACCCAGTAAAGCATGATTAATGCCAATCGCATCTCAGCCATCATCTCTTCTCTCGTGCCCCCGGAGCTGCAAAGAATTTCACGTGAGAAGCGCGCTCGCTCAGGGAATGTTCAGAAAAGTCATTCAGTACATCCAAAAGCGTCTGGACATGACCCACCCCGCAAAATCGGTTAAATCACCCAATCGATGTGTGATTTCGCACACCCTAACTTGGGGATGACGACTAAAACCGACCGCGATGAGCGGCGAGCCACATAATGGCATAAGCAGGAATCATTGAATCCACGACACCCCTCTCCACAGCCTTTTCGGCTTCAGAGAGGGGCAGTGTAAAACTTCGAATATCCTCACCCTCATCGGTCAACCCGTGAAGACCCGCCTCTAAAGGACCCTCCACCAAGCCGATGAACAAGGTGACGCGTTCACCGGTTCCCCCAGGGGATGTAAAGAAGGACCCGATCCGATGGAGGGCCTTGAGTGAAAGACCTGCCTCTTCCCCGGCCTCCCGAAACGCGACATCTTCGGGACTTTCGCCGGCCTCAATGCCGCCTGCAACAATCTCAGTGAGCCAGGGGGGCTCTTTCTGCCCCAGGGCACCGATACGGAACTGCTCGATGAGAAGGACTTCATCCCGGATGGGGTCATAAGGAAGCACTGCAACGCAGCCACCACGATGAAAAAGCTCGCGGCTGATCTCCTGGCTCCAACCCCCCGCGAAAAGGGTATGTCGCAAGCGAAAGGTGGAAAGACGAAAGAATCCTTCGTAACGGTCGGACCGCTCCAGAACCTCAACTTCCTGACGCATCCCGGCAACGCTTATCGCGCTAAGAGCCGAAGCCCCATCACCTCATCCGCGAACGTAGTGCCTGCGGTGGTTCCGAGTTTTCGGGTCATCCGATCAAAAACATTCTCTTCCGGATTGTAACTGACCCTTTTTTTGGCCCCAATGACGGTTTCAGCCACCATGCGATCATCACCAAGGGCGTCCGCAAGTCCAAGCTTGATGCCCTCACCCCCTGTCCAGACCAGACCTGAGAACATGTCTGGCGTCTCCTTGAGACGATCCCCTCGTCCGGTCTTCACGGCGTTAATGAACTGCTGATGAACGGCCGCAAGGACACTCTGCATATGGGCTCGCCCCACCGGATCAATGGGGGCAAAGGGATCCATCAGGGCCTTATGCTCTCCGGCCGTCATCACTCGCCGCTCGATACCGAGGGTTTTCATGGCATCAACGAAGCCAAACCCGCCCATGATCACCCCGATGGAGCCGATGACGCTCGCATTGTTGACGAAGATCTTGTCAGTCGCCGAAGCCACGTAGTAGCACCCTGAGGCGCAAAGATCAGCCACCACCGCAATAATCGGGAACTCGGGCTTTTCTTTCTTGATCTTTCGAATGTATTCGTAGACCTCATCGGATTGAACGGGGCTTCCTCCGGGACTGTTCATTCGGAGGAGGATGCCCTTCACTTTCTTATCATCGCTCGCATCCTTCAGCGCCTCAATGATGTTTTCGGCACTCGCGGGTTGACCGGGTGCAATGAGACCTGCCACATCGATGACGGCCGTTCGAGACTCCCCTTCCTGATCAAAGGCATGCTTGAAGGGGTTTTGGCTCGCAAGGATCGCCCCACCGATATAGACCAAAAGGACCAACTTGAAAAAAATGCTCCAGCGTCTTGCCCGGCGCTGCTCTTCGACGGTCGCAAGCAGGATTTTCTCCAGGGTTTTTTGCTCGAAATCCTTGCGCTCTGATTCGCTGGACTGGGTCACGAAATGCTCCTGATCAATAAAAAAGGGAATTAGGCGAGAAGGTGCCGGCTCAATTCTTGAATCTTGGCTATACACAAGACCGGGGACAGGGCCATGAGTTCCTCATGATCATTGGCCCCCTGGCTGACGCCAATCGCACGGACCCCGGCACGGTCGGCCATGCGGAGATCATGGAGCGAATCCCCGATCACGACAGCACGGCTTTTGACCACTCGAAGTTCCTCGAGAATTTCCTCCACCATGAGAGGGTCCGGTTTCGATGCCGTCTCATCAGCGCAACGGGTTGCATCAAACAAATGACGGGTGCCGGTTTCATTCAGAGCCGCATCGAGCCCTGAGCGGGCTTTCCCGGTCGCAACGGCCAACTGATAGCCCGCCTCCCGCAAAGCCAGCAAAAGCTCGGGAACGCCCTCATAGAGGCCAAGACTCGAAAGGGGCCGGGTATGATAGATCTGACGGTAATGGGTCACGAGACGATGAGCCGTGGCTTCATCCTCACCGGGGTAGAGTGCATCGAGGGCGGCCTGAAGACTCAACCCGATCACCGATCGGGCTTCGCGCTGGCTGGGTTCACGAAGCCCCGTCTGGCAGGCCGCCTGCTGAAGGCAGGTCACGATCCAGTCAATCGAGTCGAAGAGCGTGCCATCCCAGTCAAAAATGAGGAGATCCGTTTCATGCCTCATTTCGGCAATACCTTGAGAAACTTCTCCAGTTCGTCATCCAAGGGCGCCTCGATTTTCATCGGGACCCCGCTTCTAGGATGACGAAAACCCGCTTCTCGCGCGTGAAGGAACAATCGCCGAAGCCCTAGATCCTTGAAAAACCGGTTCTGCGCATCCTGACCGTAGCGCTCATCCCCGGCCAAAGGATGCCCCAAGTGAAGCGCATGAACGCGAATCTGATGTGTCCTTCCGGTGATGGGACTTGCCTCAACCAGCGTTGCATCCCGAAACTTCTGGAGGGTTTTGAAATTGGTCATGGCGGACTTGCCGTCACGCGCTACCTTGACGACTCGTTCGCCACTTTTGAGCATGTTCTTTTTCAAGGGCGCATCGACCATCTGCTTGGATCGAGCCCACTGGCCCGCAAAAAGTGCCAGATAGACCTTATTAACGTCATCTTCCCTAAATTGAAGATGAAGATCCTTTAGGGCACTGCGTTTTTTGGCCAGGAGCAGACAGCCCGAGGTTTCCCGATCCAGACGATGTACGAGTTCCAGAAATTTGGCCTCTGGACGCATGGCCCTTAAGGCCTCAATGACACCGAAACTCAGACCGCTGCCCCCATGGACTGCAATACCGGAGGGTTTGTTGAGGACGATCAGATCCTCATCTTCAAACAGGATCCTTGACTCGATTCGCTGGCGTAAAGCATCGACCGGGATCACCGGCGCCTCTCGCTCCGCAGTCCTGACGGGCGGAATGCGGAGCCGATCGCCCTCGTCCAGACGATCATGCGCCTTGACTCGCCCACCGTTTCGGCGGACTTCTCCTGTCCGTAAGATTCGGTAAATCAGGCTTTTGGGAACGCCTTTCAGATACGTCAGGAGAAAGTTGTCGACGCGCTGTCCAGCGTGGCCTGCATCGATCTCTACCCACTGAACGGCGGGCGATGGAGGTGGGGAATTCATGGCTGGATGATATCACCACGGCAAGAGAATTGATGATTGGCCATAAGCCGGTTATAGTTTGCAGGTTGGGATAGGTCTAGGGTCCATCATTGGATCTTGTGCAAGACTGGCATAACCAGACGAAGAATAAGCGTGGAGCCCGTAACGCGGGGCGGTTTCCAGACGCTGCCGGTTCTGACTGACCCCCAAATGAATTCTGAACTGAACGTTGGGCATCCGGCCTCCCCTGGCGGAAATCCGGAAAAACCTAAAAGTTCTGCTCGAATCCCGTGAAGCCTCTGAAGTGTTCCGACGGCAGTAGCGCTAGACATCAGGCTGCTCGGCGTTGGCTTCAAGGCACAACTTACTGAAATAACGCAGGGTTTTGACGGCTCGACCCAAGACGAGCCAAAGACATGCGGCCCGAGTGCCGACTCGGGTATCCATTCGCCGTGACAAAGCGAATGATGCTACCCGACCCCTTGGGCTCTTCAGCAGACCGAACCTCTGGTTCGAGGCGCTGGAGCCCTCAAGATTGGCGCGCAGCCATGGAATCAGGCTGCCTCGGGACGCCTATGGACTGGTAAATGAAAAGAATGTTGATCAATGCCACGCAGCCGGAAGAACTCCGGGTCGCGTTGGTAGACGGACAGAAACTTTACGATTTCGACATCGAGGTTCCTTCCAGAGAACAGAAAAAAGCGAATATTTACAAAGGTGTCATCAGCCGTGTCGAACCCAGCCTTGAAGCTGCGTTCGTTAATTTCGGTTCGGATCGCCATGGCTTTCTTCCGTTCAAGGAAATCCTTCCCTCCTATGTCGGCGTTCCTGATGATCAGGAAGTCAGTCGCCGTGACATCAAGGATAAGCTTCGCGAAGGTCAGGAAATCCTGATCCAGGTTGAAAAGGAGGAACGTGGCAACAAAGGCGCTGCGCTTACCACCTACATCAGCCTTGCCGGAAGCTATCTGGTCCTGATGCCCAACAACCCGCGGGCCGGTGGGATTTCTAGGCGCATCGAAGGCGATACCCGAACGGACATGCGCGAAGTGATGACCGCTCTTCAGGTTCCTGAAGGCATGGGCCTGATCATACGCACCGCCGGTGGCGGCAAGTCCGTTGAAGAACTGCAGTGGGACCTCAACTACCTGATGCAGTTATGGGAAGCGATTGACCGTTCTGCAAAGGAGAAGCCGGCCCCGTTGCTGGTGTTCCAGGAAAGCAACGTCATCATTCGGGCCCTCAGGGATCACCTGCGCGCCGATATCGACGAAATCCTCATCGATCAGCCGGGCACATTCAAGCTCGTTCAGAGCTTCCTGCAGCAGGTCATGCCGCAGTTCATCAACAAGGCCCGTCTCTATCAGGACAATGTCCCCCTCTTCAATCGCTATCAGATCGAGAGCCAAATCGAGCTCGCCTATGCGCGCGAAGTGCCGCTGCCCTCGGGCGGCGCGATCGTTATCGATCACTCGGAAGCCCTGACTGCAATCGACATCAACTCGGCCCGCGCCACCAAAGGTGGCGACATCGAGGAGACGGCACTGAATACCAACCTTGAGGCGGCAGATGAGATTGCGCGCCAATTGCGGTTGCGTGACCTGGGTGGCCTTTTTGTGATCGACTTTATCGACATGATGGCGTCACGCAACCAGCGTGCGGTGGAAAACCGCCTCCGGGACGCCGTCAAGATGGATCGCGCCCGTATTCAGCTCGGCCGCATTTCACGGTTCGGTCTTCTGGAAATGTCCCGTCAGCGCCTCAGGCCCTCACTGGGTGAATCGAGCCTCCTGACCTGCCCCCGTTGCCATGGTCAAGGGACGATCCGGAGCGTCGAGTCGCTGGCCCTCTCGGTTCTTCGCATGATCGAGGAAGAAGCGATCAAGAAACAGACCGGCAAGGTTATCGCCTATCTTCCGGTTGATTCTGCGACTTATCTTCTCAACGAAAAGCGCGCCAGCGTCAACGAGATTGAGTCGCGCAACGGCATCTCGGTGATGATCATCCCGAGCAAGCACCTTGAGACTCCGGCCTACGAGATCCAGCGCGTCCGCTCGAATACGGAAGAGGCCGAGGACAAGACCTCGAGTTACCAGATTGTTCGCCCGGAAAGCGTCCTGAATGAACGCTACAGCCGCGAGACTCCTGCCTCCGGAATGGAACCTGCCGTGAAGGAATTCCTTCCTGATCAGCCGGCCCCCCGTCAGGCAAGTGTTCGTGACGGACAGCCCAGCCATGCCGGAAAGCAAGGGGGCGGAAACATCATTAAGCGCTTCCTGACCATGATCACGGGCCCCCGTGACGAATCGGAAGTGGAGCCTGAATCCACTGAGGCGAGCCGCGAAACCACTCGTGAGGTTCAAGAACCTCGCAGCGCCGGCCGTCGTAACGATCGTGACCGGGATCGCCGTCGGCAAGATGGCGAACGTCGGGGCCGTCGTGGAGACAACCGTCCCCCAAGGCCGCCGCTTCCGGCTCAGGACGCAGTCGCAGCGCCCGCCAAGGATCTTTCAGAAACCACAACGCCTCCCGCGTCGATCCCACAAGCCGAAGGTGAAGAGGGCGAACGTCGGGGCCGTCGAGGTAGCCGTCGTCGTCGGGGGCGTCGCGGCGGAGAGGGTCGTAACCGGGCTCAAAACGGTGAATCGGTTCAGAACGAAAATGGAACGGAGGCGACTTCGCCCGAATTCGACAATGATCAGGAGACAGGGACCATTCAGCCCGTATTTGATGCGCCCGTAGCACTCGAAGAAGCACCGGTGGCCCTGGTCGCGGGCACCGACGAAGGCGGCGCTGTCGAAGGGGCCTCCGAAAAGCGCCCTGCTCGGAGTCCAAGATCGCGGTCGCGCCGTGGACCTCGTCAGCGGACCGACCGCGAGAGGACACCCGTCGATGAGACGGAGACCCCCATCATTGGAGAAATTGCGGCACCTGTCGTTGTGGACTCTGGGTTCTCCTATATCTCCGGAACCATTGAACCGGAGGCGCCATTTGAACCCGCCGTCGCTGTAGCTTCAGCGGCGTCGTCACCTGCACCTGCACCTGCACCTGCACCTGCACCTGCACCTGCACCTGCACCTGCACCTGCACCTGCATCCGCTCCAGCCCCGGTCGCTCATGATGATGATCACGAGGATGGGGATATCAATGGCAATGTGGTCCATGATCCTGGTACTCAGGACAAGCCGGCCCCCCGAAGCGGTGCACCTCGAAGACGCACCCGTCCTCGTCGAGACCGCCGCGTTCCATTGAAGTCAGGCACTGAGGACAAGGGTTCGGCATCTGACGCACCCAGCGCCCCGGAGACTTTCACCCCCCCGACCGAAGAATAGGTCTCCTGAAAAGACGGGTTGGCTCTCTGCCAACCCGTCATTCTTGGATCCTGATTCCCGCTTTCATTCCCGCCTTTTCCCCCTTCGTCGTTGATATCCGATCCGTGGATCCGATTCAAAATACACCATAGGACGCTTCACAAAAATGAACCCCAATGAAAAGGGGCGGTGGAGCCACGTCTTGTGTCGCTCCACCACCCCTCGGATCAACCATCAACCTTCGCTACGCCCTATAAGAGGCGCCCTTGGGTCTTAACGATTGTTGATGTACATCGTGACTTCAAAGCCGAAACGAAGGTCACGATAAGTCGGTTTTTGCCATTTTTTCATGGTAAATGCTCCTTAGAGGTGAGTAATTAATGGAAATTTGCGATGCTGGGTGCCACCGTCGTGAATTTGTCACCGGGGTAGGTCTTCCAGTCAAGCAGCTGGGGTGTCTTGCTGGTCTGGAGTGCCTTGACGCCACTCAGATAAGCCTGAAGGTTGGTCACATCATTCGGGCACAGCGCGCTGGTGAAGGACGGCATTCCGCCATCACCATTGACAGCCTCTCCAACGTCCCCACCGGCACCCTGAATGCTGGGGCCCATGGTACCGCCCTGCGCGTAGTCGCCATGACAACCGTAACAGTTCATTCGAAGATACGCACGGCGGCCCTGGATTGCCGCGCTTTCTTGAGCTGCCAACGTTGGATCAGGGCAGTTCAGGCCAGATGTCGCCGGCGTAGTGCCACCACTTCCGCCCTGAAGCACGGTCAACGTGATGATTGCAGTTGCTTGAGCGCTAGATGACTGAGCTGTCACCACATAGTTAGTCTGAGCAGCAACTGTCGTTGGCGTCCCACTTAAAACACCGGTGCTGGTATTCAGCGCCATACCGCCAGGAGCCGGGGGCTGGATACTATAGTTAATTGGCGTAGTTCCGAAATTGGTTGCTGTTAACGGCGAAGACGAGATCGCTTTTCCTACCGTTGCTACCAAGATCTGAGGGGATGGGCCCAAAGACGCTGATGTCGACGCACCCCCCTGAGTGACGGTGACCGTCACGGTCGCCTTAGCTGATTTAGACCCGTATACGGCGGTTACTGTGTAATTCGCCTGAGCTGCGGCAACCGTGGGGGTTCCTGTAATCACGCCGTTAGATGCACTCAGCCCTAAGCCTTGCGGCAACGCTGGGCTGATGCTGTAGCTGGGTGTACCCCCAAAATTTCTCGCGGTGTAAGCCGAAGTCGCCTTAATCGCCTGACCGACACTCGCAGAAACCGTCTGGGATGAGGGTGAAATTGATGGCGTAGTTGTCGTCGTATCTTCAGCGCTGACACTGGTCGCCAATGCGAGCGCCAGTACGCCTAAAAGGCGGGTAAACAAATGTGTTTTACGTTTCATGACATTAATACCTCTTAATCTTGATCTTAGGGTCTGACCGGGGACGAAGGCGCTGGCTGGTGAGCCCCCCTTACCGGTTCAAACGGAACGTGATAGTCCTTTAGAATTTGCTGGATCTTCTTGGATTGGCGATCAAGACTCTGATTAAGCTTCCCTTGAAGCAATTCATCGTCTTTGCGAACTGCCATCGAGATCTCCCAGGCTATGGGCTGATCCGGAAGTTCCGGATCAGCCGGCGCCGGGTGAACCACGAGGCTCTGACCATAAGGTTTAGCGAAATAACCCGCAAAAGGTCCCCAGACAATGGCCGCGTCGATCTTCTTCTCGGCCACTGCCTTGACCACATCGCCCTGGGGATCCTTCTGATCTTCCGCACCCCACATGGAGTAACCCACCACATTGGCTCCCAGATGGTGATGCCCCAGAACATGAGCTGGGGGTGAATTCGATCCGTCATCACCCATGGTGTGCAGACCGACTTTCAGTCCCGCCCAGGCTGGATCGTCATAGGACTTAAGATCCAGATGACGATCCTTCCGGGTCACGATTGCGTAAGAAGAGCGATAGTAGGGTTGCGTCTTTCTCACCCTTTCGAGCTGAGAGGGAACCCCAATCACCACATCGCACCGGTTGGCATTCAGGGTCTGACGCAAGAATCCTTTTCTTTCCCGAAGGAAGGTGTATTCCAAAGTCATTCCCAGGTCCTTGGCTAGAACCGCAGCAATCTTGTTTTCAAAGCCCTCTCCCTTCTCATTAGAGAAAGGAAGATTGTCAGGCTCTGCACAAATTCGCAGTGGCTCCTTCGCCATACCGGAATTCGGCACAGTCAGGACCATCAGACAACCGATCAGGAGTGAGGCCTTCTTTTGAAGGGTCCGAGTCATTCGCTTCATCCTCTATGATCCAGCAATCAACCGGATTTAAGGCAGCGAGTAGACGTGGACGACGCCACCATTGGTCGACGTACAGGGCTTGCCGGTGTTTCCGCCAAAGGCCCCCATACCGCCCACCATGGCACCAACACCGCTATAGACCGCAACACGTTGCTTGCCATCCGTTCCCTTCCAGGTAATCGGATTACCGGTGGAAGGACATTCAAGGGGGGCAGCCCAAAGTTGGTTACCAGAAGTTGCGTCCAGCGCATGGAAGGTGTTTTTGGGATCCAACGTGGCGTAGAAAAGAACATCACCGGCGGTGGATAAAACACCACCGTAAATCGGAGCCGATTCTGCATGAGTCCATGCGATATTGCCGGTCGAGACAGCGCCAGGAGCTCCTGTAGTAGATCCATTGGGATTCCACGCGATCAGATCACCGATGTGACCCAAAGTTGAATTTGCGACGTGCTTGGTATCTTCCGGAAGTAAAGACATGCTCATACCCATGTACGGCGCACCGGAAATGAATTCCGCGTTCATGGCACCGATGGAGGCGCAAAGGTTGAAGGTGGGAACAAAGAATTTGTTCTGCTTTGGTGAGTAGGAACTGGGCTCCCAGCCATGACCACCCAGTGGCGATGGACAGAAGGACTCTTGCCAGGTATCCGTTGAAGCGTACTTATACTGCTTACCAGCCTGAGGAGCGGTATCTGCGGGATTACCCTTGTTGGCGTTGTGGGGATCCGTTGCTGAACTGCCATCAGCCAGCAGAGGAAGACCGCTTGCGAGGTCTATGCCCCCCTTGGCCCAGTCCTGATCCTTGAACACATTGGCCTGGAGCAACTTGCCTGTCGATTCATCAAAGACGTAAGCAAATCCGTTCTTATGGAATTGGACCACCACTTTGTTCACGCCATTGATTGGCGTATCCAGAGTGATGGGCGTAATTTCGGCAATCGAGTCATAGTCCCAGTTGTCGTGCTCGACCGTCTGATAGACCCACTTCACTTCACCGGTCGTCGCGTTACGCGCAAAAACCGCTGCGCCCCACTTATTGGCACCCGGACGAAGGTCGGGATTCCAAACACCTGGCTGACTCGTTCCATAAAAGACCAGATCAGTCTCAGGGTCATAGCTCAGATAACCCCAGGTTGAGCTTCCGCCCTGAAGATACTTGTTGCTCGGCTTGCCATTCGCATCTTCCCAGGACGAATTACCCAGATCAGTTCCCTGATCCTTTGCATAGGGATTGTGGGTATTGGAGGTAATCTTGACGTCCGCATCCGGCCCGGTGTTGTAGCCACGCCAAACTTCTTTGCCGGTCGCAAGACTAAGGGCAACCACATAGCCACGAGTACCCATCTCACCACTAGAGGTTCCCGAGATCACAACCCCCGATTTCGTTCCGATGATGGGGGCCCCCGTTGTTGTCACCCCGACATTCGGATCCGCAATCTTGGTCTTCCATTTTTGAGCACCAGTCGCCGCATTTACAGCAACCGTGTAGCCGTCCAACACGTTGTAAACAATCTGACCATTGACACTGTCATACGCCAGACCTCGATTGGTGGAGTCGCAGCAGTTTCGGGCCTTGGCACTTTCACTCACAGATGGCGAAAAAGTCCACAGTACGGCGCCTTTGTTGTTTAGGTCGTAGGCTATGAGCTTGTTTGGATAAGGTGTCACGACATAAAGCACACTCGTCGTAGTGGTCCCTGTATTCACGTTATGAACCACCAAAGGCGCACCCATGTGGCTTCCCTTCACGCCCGTGGCAACCGTGAACTCCTCCTTAAGCCCCGCGATGTTGCTCGTATTGATGAGATTCAGTTCGCTATAGCGTGTGCCTTGGGAGGTCCCGCCGTCCACGGTCCAGTTGCCGTCGGCGGCGCTCACACCGGTAGTCGCGAAGGCAAAGGCGTTCTGAGGAAAGAGTGCCGTGAGTGACAATCCCAGCCCGAGGGTCAGGGCGGTCAATGGCTGACGGGAACGGTAAGCGGCCAAGCTCTGGGGATAGCCCCGAAAGCGCAAATCGCGTTTTTTCTTAAAGGTCATAACTGGTTTTCTCCTAGTCCAGAACACTATCTAGGTATGTGAAGAACAAAAAGGCCCCGAAGGGTTATATCTAGAGTAATTGGCTCGAAAACGAAGGGTCCAATGGATAAATCGAAAAAATTTTTTTCACATTCCTTGTTGGCCGACCTGTTCACTGAAAATCCTTAATTTCTTTTAACAAACAGAAACTTGAGGTCAATCACTCGATCAAGACATAGCTTCAGGCTATGGCGCAACCACTTTATCCAATAGCATCAATACCGAAATGAAGTATGAGAAGAATATCCGATTAAGATTGGATTAAATTCATTACAGCCCGATGAATGTGAAGCCTACACTCATACATCATTAAGCTTGATTGTTATTCTGGCGTGAGGAGCAGTCACTCATCCAGCTGACTGCGAACCAAACCCGGTTCATGCCCATCCAGAATCAAGCTAGAATCGCCGTAGATTGGGATACTGCAAACAAGGAACTTGGAGCCTCAGGTAAACTGAACCCTCATCGGATTTGTACTTGACCTCGCGGTGCATCTGCTCTTACCTGAGATGCATGCCCTTCAAGTTCGAGTTTCCTCGAATCTTCCACCTCGCAGGATCTAACTTCGTTTTCTAGGCTTTCATCACCCGTGTCATCCCAACAAAGAACCCGACGCAGACCAAAATCTGGCGGCAACGTTTCTGACCTTCTCCTGAACGTCCTGATCGGCGTCCTTGCCGGTCTCATGACGATTGGTCTGATCCTGTTTGCGGGCTACTCCGTCCTTGCGACGCAACTTCCCGATCTGGATGCCTTAAATGACATCCACTACCAGTCGCCGATGCGGATCTATAGCCGTGATGGACTTCTGATCGGTGAATTTGGGGAAAAGATTCGCTATCCCGTCACGCTTGATGAAGTGCCAAAGCCCATGGTGCAGGCCTTTCTCTCCGCAGAAGATGACCGCTTTTTTGATCATCCGGGATTCGACTATCAGGGCCTTCTTCGAGCCTCTTTGACGTATGTCGTGACCGGTGAAAAGCGTCAGGGGGGTAGCACGATCACGATGCAGGTGGCGCGGAACTTCTTTTTGAGCAACGAAAAGACCTTCCTCCGAAAGATCAAGGAAATCATGCTCGCCATGAAGATCGAGGCCGAGCTTCCCAAAACCCGGATTCTTGAGCTTTATCTCAACAAGATCTATCTGGGGAATCATGCTTACGGAGTCAAGGCCGCCGCACAGATCTACTACAACAAACCCCTGGAGGAACTGGATCTGGCCGAAATCGCGATGATTGCAGGCCTGCCGAAGGCGCCTTCCACGTTCAATCCGATCGTGAATCCCGACCGCGCCATGACACGGCGCAATTACGTCATTCATCGGATGCGAGAGCTTAACTACATTGATGAGGCCCAACAGAAGTCCGCCCTGGAGCAACCCAACACGGCGCGCCTCCATAGTCACATTCTCGATCTTGACCTTCCCTACATTGCTGAAATTGTTCGAAACCAGATGTTCGATCAGTTTGGCGAGGAGGCCTATAACAATGGCTTTAGGGTCAAGACCACGGTGGATTCGAAGCTCCAACTTCTGGCCGAGGACACGCTCCGAAAGAGCCTGCATCAATTCGATGAACACCGACGCTTTCACACTATCAAGGAACATGCCGTCATTACAAAGAATGCAGGCCCCGCCGACTTGGATCGTGCCCTCGCCCCCTTCCCAAAGCTCGGCCTTACCCGGCCCGCGCTGATCACAAGCCTCAAAGGAGGATCTGCTGAGGTGTACCTCGGGGAAGGCAAAAAGCTCACCCTCAGTGCGCAGGACCTCTCCTGGGCCCAGCACTGGCTGAATGACCCCTCTTTGAAGGATAGTGATGGCAAGGCGCCAAAACCGCTGGTGGTCGGTGACATCCTCAGGCTTCGGGAGGTGGATGGCCGACTCAAGCTGACCCAGATTCCTGAGGTCGGCGGCGCGCTGGTTTCAATGAACGCCAATGATGGATCCGTGATTTCGATTGCGGGGGGCTATGACTTCCACTACAGCAAGTTCAACCGCGCCATTCAGTCGAAACGCCAACCGGGATCAGGCTTCAAGCCTGTGGTTTATGCCACGGGACTGATGGAGGGAATGACCCCCTCCTCCATTATTGTCGATGCGCCCGTCAGCTTTGGTAGCTGGACTCCAATGAATTCCACGCGTCGCTACTACGGCCCTACCCCGCTCCGGCAGGCACTGACCTACTCCCGAAATGTTGTGGCCGTGAGGCTCCTTCAGAAAGTCGGGATCAACAAGGCCATTCGACTGGCGACCAGTATTGGCTTTGAACCGGATGAATTGCCCCGTTACCTTCCCCTAGCGCTCGGATCCGGAGCGGCCAGCCCCCTTCGCATGGCCCAGCTCTATGCCGTCTTTGCCAACGGTGGCTTTCGAATCGACCCCTACTTCATCACCGAGGTCCAGACCGATAGCGGGCGTACGCTTTACAAAGCAACGCCACCCAGTGCCTGCGCAGATTGTGATTCCCAGATTCCGGCCGGTGAAGGAACCGCCAAGCGAGTTCTCACCCCTCAAGTGCATTACATGATGAATTCCATGCTTCGGGATGTCGTCATGTTCGGAACAGCCCGAAAGGCTCTGGCACTCAATCGCCCCGATGTGGCCGGCAAAACCGGAACCACCAACAAATCCTACGACGCCTGGTTCAACGGTTACGTCCCGGGGCTTGTCACGATCGGATGGTTTGGGTTTGATGCCTACAAGAGCCTCGGACACAACCAAATGGGCGGCGATCTCGCGCTTCCGATGTGGCTGAAGTACATGGAAGTGGCGCTCAAGGACGTTCCCGTCCATGAGTTCCCGGTTCCCGATGAAAACGCCGACTATCGGCGCATCAAGGTTGGCACCAAGTCAGGAACCTCTGAACCCGAATACGAGTTCATTCAAGTCAAGAAGGGAGCTCAGGCTCCAGTACCAACCTCGCGCCATGAAGAACCCGCTTCGGGGACTGAACGAGGAATGTCTGAACCTAGAGGATCAAGAGAAGAGCCATCCACAACGGCACCTAGCCCTTCAGAACGAAAGGGGGCATCCGGTTCGCGTGATGTGGAGTCCCTGTTCTAGCCTGCCCTTTAGGATAGGGTCAAGCAAAGATCGGGATTGAAGAGAAGGGGCGTGAACCGGCAAGAGGGTGCCATGAAGCCCCTCTCGCCGACCCCAAAGATCAGCGGCTGTAACGGCGACGGAACTTATCGACGCGGCCAGCCGTGTCGACTACGCGCTGCTTGCCCGTATAGAATGGGTGACACGCAGCGCAGACTTCGACGTGAAGGTCCTTGCCAAGGGTCGAACGGGTCTCAAACTTGTTGCCGCAGCTGCAGTTGACCGACAGAGGGGCGTAATTGGGGTGGGTTTCCGGCTTCATGGGGTCTACCTAGTACGAATCAGACCAAAATAAACCGCCCATCCTACCGTCTGGAAGCGCGCTTGGCAAGGTCTATACGCCCGTTTCTCAGCCTCTTTGACCCGGACTTGTTTCCTCACATGCGCATCATCACCCTTAACGCCAACGGGATCCGCTCCGCCTCCCGAAAAGGCTTTTTTGCCTGGATGGAAAAACAGAATGCCGACATTGTCTGCATTCAGGAGACCAAGGCGCAGGAGCACCAGCTGAATGACGAGCTCTTCAGGCCCACCCCCTATTTCAGCTATTACGTGGACGCCCAAAAGCCGGGCTACAGCGGCGTGGCTCTGTATTGCCGAAAGGAACCTGACCAGGTCATTCGCGGCCTGGGCTGGCCCGACATGGATGCGGAGGGCCGCTATGTCGAGGCTGTTTTTGGCAATCTTAGCGTGGTTTCGATCTACATCCCGTCTGGATCATCAAGCGAAGAACGTCAGGCCATCAAGTTCAGTTTCCTGGATCGCTTCCTGCCCTTTTTGAAAACCTGCAAGGCCAGTGGCCGACAGTACATTTTCTGTGGCGACTGGAACATTGCCCACAAGCCCATTGACCTCAAGAACTGGCGCTCCAACCAGAAAAACTCAGGATTCCTGCCGGAAGAACGCGCCTGGCTGGATGCGGTCTTCGAGCAAGAGGGCTGGATCGACGCTTTCAGAGCCTTGAATCCCGATGCCGAACAATACACCTGGTGGTCAAACCGGGGACAAGCCTGGGCGAAAAACGTGGGTTGGCGAATTGACTATCAAGTCATTAGTCCGGAGCTTGCCGCCTCGCTTCAGGGAACCTCCATCTACAAGGATGAACGTTTTTCCGATCACGCCCCATTGACCATCGATTATGACCTTAGCCTCGACTAGCGCCTTTTGGCGGAATCCCCGGATTCTCCTTTGCACCCTGACAGGATTCTCATCGGGGCTTCCACTTTTCATCCTGATCAGTCTCCTCTCCGCCTGGCTTCGGGATTCAGGGATTGATCTCAAGGTCATAGGGCTTCTGGCGTTAGTTCAGTTCCCCTACGTCTGGAAGTTTCTTTGGGCCCCCTTGTGTGATCGATATGGCCTTCGCATGGGGCGACGCCGAAGCTGGATGCTCGTCTCTCAGCTAGGTCTTCTGGCCCTGATTCCCCTGTTCGGAGCTCTCTCCCCTCAGGAGGACATGCGGTGGATTTCCCTCCTCGCGGTCCTCGTTGCATTTCTCTCCGCCACCCAAGACATTGCAATCGATGCCTATCGCCGAGAACTCCTCCGTCCTGAGGAGATGGGGCTAGGAAATGTGGTTCATGTTAACGCTTACAAGATTGCAGGACTCATCCCGGGATCCCTGTCATTGATTCTCGCCGATCACCTATCCTGGTCCTGGGTCTATGCCTTGACCGCCCTTTTCATGATTCCAGGGCTTGTGATGACGATTTTCGTCAAGGAACCTCAAGGGAACTACAAGGCACCGGCCTCGCTTCGACAAGCCGTGGTTGAGCCCTTTCATGAATTCATTCAGCGCAAGGGCTGGATTGATGCGCTTTTGGTCCTCGCCTTCATCTTTAGCTACAAACTCGGCGACAGCATGGCGACCGCACTGGCCACGCCCTTCTATCTGGATCTTGGCTATAGCAAGACGGAAATAGGCCTGATCGCAAAAAATGCGGGGCTCTGGTGCAGTGTGGCCGGAGGCATCCTGGGCGGCATCTGGATGATCCGACTGGGCGAAAATCGCTCCCTGTGGATCTTTGGACTCCTCCAGGCCCTCGTGATTTTGGGATTTGCTTGGCTGGCTACCCAGCCTCATGAAGCTTGGCGACTGGCGGTGGTCATCGGAGCCGAATCCTTTGGGGTCGGACTGGGTACCGCCGCCTTTGTGTCCTTTACCGCTAACGCCACGCATCCGGCTTATGCCGCTACGCAGTTCGCGCTTTTTACCAGCCTTGCAGCGACACCTCGAACCCTCGTCAACGCCATGACAGGTTTTCTCGTTGAGGGAGGAAAACTCGAAATTGCAGGACAGACCCTGATCTTCGGAGGCTTGGGCTGGGAGAAATTTTTCTTCGCCTGTTTTCTGGCGGCAACGCCTGGAATGCTTCTACTACTGAGAGTCGCGCCTTGGCGGGTAAAAAGGGTTATTGAAAGATGACCCTTCAACACGTTATCGTCAACTGAGGAGGATGCGCGGATTTATTTTTTTTGTTTCCCATATTAGTCTATTTGTTAATTTTGACAACAATGGGAAACACTATGACAGGAAACGCCTCCCCGATCCCAGACCGGATTACGACGGGACTCCATGATTTAGGTCAAACGATTCGAATGCAGCGCAAGAGCCTTCGGATCAGCGCAACGGCGGTCGCCGAGGTGTCAGGTATCTCCAGAGTTACCCTGCATCGTATTGAGAAAGGCGAATCGTCTGTCACGATGGGTGCCTGGTTCAGTGTGATAGCGAATCTTGGCCTGCGTCTGCAAGCCATCCCCAACTCGGCCATTTCCAACGAGCAAAATCATTCCGCTGGATGGATTCCCACCCAGATTCCACTCTCCGATTTCCCTCAACTCAGGGCCCTGTGTTGGCATATCTCAGGCTTGGCCACGATCAGCCCTATTGAAGCTTTGGAGATCTATGAGCGTAACACCCGACATCTCGACATGAGCGCCATGTCTGAACAAGAACAAACTCTTTTACAAGACCTTAAGAAGGCATTCCTCCGGAACCATCCGGATGTTTGAAAGACCTCACCACCAAAAGATCGCTCATATTCTTGATTCGCTTGATGCGGATCGCTTGCGCTCCTATGCCTGCTATTTTGGAGGTGGTACCGCAGTTGCGTTGCGCTTTGGGGAGTATCGAGAATCCGTTGACATGGATTTCCTGATCTCCGATCCCTCCGCCTATCGCGATCTCAGACACTTGCTTAAAGGATCCCCCGACCTGACCCCTATTTCCCGGGCCACAGCTCAGCCCTTGCGACTTTTGCGTGATATTCGTGCAGACCAGTACGGCATCAGAACCACCATCCAAATGGACGGACAAGCAATTAAGTTCGAGATCATCCGAGAAGCACGTATCGAACTGATATTACCGAAGGCAAAGGATCAGATTTGCTCTGTTAGCACGCTCACAACTCTCGATTTGGCGACGAGCAAACTATTGGCGAACTCAGATCACTACGCTGACGATAGCGTGTTCAGTCGCGATATTATCGACCTTGCCATGATGGATTTGCCCCGCCTGACCTTGCAGAGGGCGATTGAAAAGGCTTTAGAGGCCTATGGCCCATCGATCATTCAAGACCTCAACCGAGCCATCATGCTCCTCCAGGAACGGGAGGGCTGGTTGGATCGCTGTATGCTGGCCATGGGGATGCGTATTCCCAAAGCCTTGGTCTGGGCAAAGATCCGCCGACTTAAGCGAATCCTGCCCTGATCAAAGTCCCTACTTCTTGATATAGAGATCGGTAATCGTCCCTTCGATCATTTCCGCGGCGAACGGGAAGGTCTCTGAGAGCGTCGGGTGGGGATGAATGGTCAGAGCGATGTCCTCGACATCGGCACCCATCTCAAGCGCCAAAACGGATTCACCGATCAATTCACCGGCATTGGGCCCCACAATCCCTGTCCCAAGAATCCTCTTTGTCGCCTTGTCGACAATCATCTTGGTCAGACCTTCTCGCCGCCCAATTCCCAATGCTCGGCCACTTGCGGCCCAGGGGAAGGTGGCCTTTTCATATTCAACGCCTTGAGCCTTGGCCTGAGTCTCTGTCAAACCCATCCAGGCGATTTCAGGATCGGTGTAGGCGACCGAAGGAATGGTCAAGGCCTGGAACGCAGATTTGTGGCCTGAGATGACTTCGGCGGCGACCTTGGCTTCATGCGTCGCCTTGTGGGCCAGCATCGGGTTTCCAACCACATCGCCGATCGCAAAGATGTGGGACACATTGGTCCTTTGGGTCCGGTCCACGGGGATAAAGCCGCGCTCATCGACCGTGACACCGGCCTTTTCGGCGCCGATCAGCCCCCCATTGGGGCGACGACCCACCGCCAAAAGCACCTTGTCGAACGTCGCAGAAGCCGGAGCACCCTCGCCTTCAAAAAAGACCTCCAAGCCTTCGGCCTTGGCATCGATCCGAGTGACCTTGGTCTTGAGGTAAATATTTTCGTACCACTTGGCAATCCGCTGATGCAGGGGCTTCACAAGATCCGCATCACAACCTGGAACCAGCTGATCCATGAGCTCAACCACCGTAATGGCAGAACCCAGAGCGTGATAGACCGTGGCCATTTCAAGACCGATGATGCCACCCCCGATGATGAGGAGGCGCTTGGGGATATCCTTGAGCTCCAGCGCACCCGTCGAATCAATCAGGCGCGGATCCTCATGAGGAAAGCTCGGAATCTTGACGGGCTGTGAACCCACCGCAATGATGCAGTGATCAAAGGTGATCGTTGAAGCGCCTTCAGGTCCTTCGACATTCAGGCTTTTATCGGACGCGAAGGTCCCAAGTCCCTGAACAACCGTGACACCCCGTTGCTTGGCCATGGAGGCCAGTCCCATGGTCAGGGTTTTGACCACTCGGTTCTTGTGATCACGAACCTTGTCGAGATCAATGACGGGAGCGCCAAAAGAGACCCCGGTTGAGGCACTTTCAGCCGTCTCATGAATGATCTGGGCAGAGTGCAGAAGCGCTTTTGAGGGAATGCAGCCGACATTGAGGCAAACACCGCCCAGGGTCGGAAATCGCTCGACCAAAACCACCTTTTTGCCAAGATCTGCAGCCCGAAATGCAGCGGTATAACCACCGGGGCCACCGCCGAGAACCAAAACTTCGGCGTGAAGGGAATCGCTTGCGCTCATTGTGAGACGTTGCCTCAGATAATGGATGACAGAGATTTAAAGCAGGACCCTACGCATGTCCTGAAGTGTCCGACTCAGATGCACAATGAACCGAGCGCCTTCCGCCCCATCGATCACCCGGTGATCGTAGGAGAGTGACAAGGGCAGCATCAGTCGGGGCACGAACTGCCCATCCTGATAGACAGGTTTCATCTGATTCTTGGAAAGTCCGAGGATGGCCACTTCAGGCGCGTTGATGATGGGTGTGAAGGCCGTACCACCAATGCCGCCGAGGCTTGAAATGGTAAAGCAGCCACCTTCCATATCCCCACCTCGAAGCTTCTTGCTCCGCGCCTTTTGGCTAAGCTCAGAGAGTTCCTGTGCAATCTCGAAAAGACTCTTCTGATCGACATCACGGACGACCGGTACAACCAACCCCTCGGGGGTATCGACGGCAACCCCAATGTGGAAGTACTTCTTGAGAATCAGGGTATCCCCTGTAGGATTCAGCGAAGCATTAAAGGTCGGATGGGCCTTCAGTGCAGAGGCCACGGCTTTCATCACAAACGGCAGGAAAGAGAGCTTCACGCCCCGCTTTTCGGCTTCAGCCTTCAAGGAAACCCGGAAGGCTTCAAGGTCCGTGATATCGGCATCGTCGTACTGAGTCACATGCGGAATGGAAACCCAGTTTCGATGAAGATTGGGACCTGAGAGTTTCTGAATCCGGGTCAACGCCTGGCTTTCGATCGGCCCGAAACGGCTGTAATCGATCTCCGGGAGCGCCGGGAAGGCAAATCCAAGACCCGAAGACGCGCCACCCTCACGGATTTGCGTGAGCGTCGCTTTGACATAGGCCTGAACATCTTCGCGGGAAATCCGGTTCTTGGGAGCCGTCCCCTTGACGCGCGCCAGATCAACACCCAACTCCCGAGCAAACTTTCGAATGGCAGGACTGGCGTGGGGCTGGGCTCCACCCGGAACAGATTCGACCGCGGCCAAAGGAGCACTCGCGGGCTGAGCCGCAGCAGCGACTTGTGGAGCCTGAGTCGGTGCTGTGGGGGCCGGAGCAGGTGCTGCGGGTGCCGAAACGAAGGTCGCAGCCGTCTCGAGAACCAAAATGACCGCACCTTGGCTGACCCGGTCACCGGCCTTGAGCCGGACTTCACGCACAACGCCAGATTTTGGCGAAGGGAGTTCCATGGCCGACTTATCACTCTCAAGCGTGACCAGCGAGTCTTCCTGTCGGATGACATCCCCGGGTTTGACCAAGACTTCGATGACTTCAATATCCTTGAAATCGCCGATATCGGGAACCTTGATCTCCTCAATGCCGCCCGGGATCTCGACGGTCTGAGGGGCGACCGGGGCGGGAGTGACCGCTTCGGGTGCAGCAACAGGGGCCGGAGCGGGGGCCGCCTTGGCCGGGGCTTGGGGCACAGCAGCCTCCGGAACGGCCGCTTTGCCCTCCTCGACCTCCAGCACCAGAATCAGCGAGCCTTTGCTGACCCGATCGCCCGCCTTGACGTCGAGGCGCGAAACCACACCCCCCAAGGGAGATGGAACCTCCATGGCCGACTTGTCGCTTTCCAGCGTAATGAGGGAGTCTTCCGGCTTCACCACATCGCCCGGCTTGACCAGAACTTCGATGACCTCAATATCCTTGAAGTCGCCGATATCAGGGACGTGGACTTCTTTCAGAGCAGCAGCCATGGATTGCCTCAGACGGTCAGCGGGTTGGGCTTTTCGGGATCGATGCCAAGCTTCTTGACGGCTTCGGCCACGACCTTCACAGGAATCTCGCCTTCGTCGGCCAATGCCTTGAGTGCTGCGAGCGTAATGTAGTTGCGATCGACTTCAAAGAATCGACGCAGTTCGGAACGACGATCGCTTCGACCAAAGCCATCCGCTCCGAGCACGGAGAAGCTCCGCGGCACGTAGGGACGAATCTGGTCAGCCACGGTCCGCATATAGTCGGATGCCGCCACAATCGGACCCTTGGTGGGTGTCAACTGCTCTTCGACATAGCTGATTTTGCGGGGCTGGTCAGGATGCATCAGATTCCAGCGCTCCTTGTCGATGCCATCCCGACGCAGTTCGTTAAAGCTGGTGACGCTCCAGACATCTGCATCGATCTTGTACTCGCGCTTGAGGATATCGGCTGCAGCGAGGGTTTCTCGAAGGATGGTTCCGGCACCCAGCAACTGAATCTTGGCGGACTTTCCAGTCTCACGAATCCGATACATGCCCTTGACGATGCCCTCGCGAGAACCTTCCGGCATGGCCGGATGGGCATAGTTTTCGTTCATGACGGTCAGGTAGTAGAAGACCTGCTCCCCGTCCTGATACATCCGGCGCATTCCATCCTGAATGATCACAGCCAGTTCATACGCGTAGCAAGGATCATAGGCGACGCAATTGGGAATGGCCGACATCCCCAGGAGACTGTGGCCATCCTGATGCTGAAGGCCTTCACCGGCGAGCGTGGTCCGACCTGCGGTGCCGCCAACGAGGAAGCCCTTGGCCCGCATATCGCCGGCAGCCCACATCAAATCCCCGATACGCTGGAAACCGAACATCGAGTAGTAGATGTAGAAGGGAATCATCTGAACGTTATGGTTGCTGTAGGCCGTACCTGCAGCGATCCATGAGCACATTGCGCCCGATTCGTTGATGCCTTCCTCGAGAATCTGTCCGGACTTGTCCTCGCGGTAGTACATGACGCTGTCCGAATCTTCAGGCTCATAGAGCTGCCCGACGGAAGAATAGATCCGGTATTGCCTGAACAGGCTGTCCATTCCGAAGGTTCGCGCCTCATCCGGAACGATCGGCACCACATAACGACCGACCTTATTGTCCCTGAGAAGCTGAGTCAGGATGCGGACAAAGGCCATCGTGGTCGACATGTCCCGATCTTCACTGCTCTTGAGCATCGATTCAAAGAGCTGAAGGTCCGGAACCTGAATGTGCGGGGCTTCGCGGCGACGCTTGGGCATGGGTCCACCCAGAGCCTCACGTCGTGCCCGCATGTACTGCATCTCGGCACTGTCTTCCGGAGGACGGTAATACGGAACCTCGGGGATCTTGTCATCCGCAATCGGAATACTGAAGCGATCACGGAAGGCCCGGATCGAGGCATCATCCAGCTTTTTCTGCTGATGGGTCGACATGCGACCTTCACCGACGGGACCCATCCCGTAGCCTTTGACGGTCTTGGCCAGAATCACAGTGGGCTGACCGGTATGCTGGGACGCGGCGTGGTACGCCGCATAGACCTTGTGAGCATCATGGCCACCCCGATTGAGGCGCCAGATGTCCTCGTCGGTCATGTTGGAGACCATTTCCTTGAGCTCCGGGTATTTACCGAAGAAGTGCTCACGGGTGTAGGCGCCGCCCTTGGCCTTGTAGGCCTGGTACTCGCCATCTACGGCCTCTTCCATCCGCTTCTTGAGCAAGCCCTTGGTGTCCTTGGCCAGAAGCGGATCCCACTGGGAGCCCCAGATAACCTTGATGACATTCCAGCCGGCACCGCGGAAATTCGCCTCCAGTTCCTGAATGATCTTGCCATCGCCGCGAACCGGTCCATCCAGTCGCTGGAGGTTACAGTTGATGACAAAAACGAGGTTATCCAGCTTTTCGCGGCCAGCAAGACCGATGGCGCCCAAAGATTCCGGTTCGTCCATCTCACCGTCACCGCAGTAGCACCAGGTCTTGCGACCCGCCGTACTAAGGATGCCGCGATCCTCAAGATATTTCATGAACCGGGCCTGGTAGATCGACATGATCGGCCCCAGACCCATGGAGACCGTCGGGAACTGCCAGAAATCGGGCATCAACCAAGGATGCGGATATGAGCTGAGACCTTTACCTTCCCCTTCAATTTCGGCACGGAAGAAATCCAGCTGCTCTTCGCTCAACCGACCTTCAAGGAAGGCGCGCGCATAAATCCCAGGTGCCGCATGGCCCTGAAAATAGACCAGATCCCCACCAAAATCCTTGCTCGCAGCTCGGAAGAAATGATTGAAACCGATATCGTAGAGGGTTGCCGCTGAGGCAAAACTTGCAATGTGTCCGCCGTATTCGGTTGATCTGCGGTTTGCTCGCACGACCATGGCCATTGCGTTCCAGCGAATGTAGGAACGGATCCGATTCTCAATGGTGGCATCCCCTGGAAGGCGGGCCTCCATGTGGGAGGGAATCGTGTTGATGTATGCCGTATTAGCCTTGTACGGGAGATTGGCCCCGGCTCTGCGGGCATGATCAACCAGATTCTCGATCAGGAAATGAGCACGCTCAATGCCTTCACTGCCGATGACGGAGGCGAGGGCATCAAGCCATTCGCGGGTTTCTTCTGGATCGGAATCGTGTTGCAACTGGAGGTTCTGATTCATGCGGCGGTTTGCACCCTTGGCGTTTAGGACGATTGCAAAAGCAATCGGGACATTGGCGGATTATAGACAAGCCTGTCTGCCAGATTCCATTGATAGCGCGTTAACCAACGCGACCTATTGCCTCAAAAGGCACAATTTGGAGGGAAATCGCCATCAAAGAGGCGGTCCAAGCTAGAATTATGCTCCGCTTTCACCCAAGGTACTTAAATCCGATGAATCTGAGACGCAAATGTGCCGCTGAGGCCCTGGGGACCGCTTGGCTTGTGATTGGGGGATGCGGCTCAGCAGCCCTTGCGGGGCCGAGTCTGGGCGGTGTCGGCGTTGCCCTCGCCTTCGGATTGTCTTTAATGGGCGGCATCTATGCCTTGGGCCACATTTCAGGTGGCCATTTCAACCCTGCCGTCAGTCTGGGTCTGACCGCCGCTGGACGCTTCCCGCGCCGCAATCTTCCTTGGTATTTGACAGCCCAAGTCTTGGGGGCACTGATCGGCGCAGGCTTTATTCGGATTCTGACGCTGGGGATGCCTGGAATGGAGGAGACCCTGGCGCACGTCGCTAATGGTTACGGTGACCACTCGCCCGGAGGCTTTGGTCTCATCGCCGCCCTCCTCGCCGAATCCGTACTGACGTTTTTCTTCGTCCTCGTCATTCTCGGCGCAACCGATGGCCGGGCTCCCGCCGGGTTTGCTGCCCTTGCAATCGGATTGACCTTGGTGGCCATCCTGCTCGTCGGCCTTCCGATCACCAATCTTTCCGTCAATCCGGCGCGAAGCACCGGGCCCGCAATTTGGTTCGGCGGCTGGGCTCTGACCCAACTTTGGGTATTCTGGCTTGCCCCCCTTTGGGGAGGTTTTGTAGCGGGAAAGATGTACCGCTTAGTGGCCAGACCTCTCTAGCCGTCTGACCGACCGTCACAGAAAGCTAAGGTCGGTTCTTGAGAGATTGAAGTTTGCCAGGTGGGGAAGCACTTCCTGAATGTTGGTCGCGCCAAACCATCGGATCAGGGGGTAAACGAATTCACAGACCCCGGTTGAGGGGACCCAACGACCCTCATTGTCAGCATCATCGGGACCTGCAAGCTGGAGTTGTGGGTACTGGCCATAAAGATTTCCACCCCGCACACTGCCCCCCATCACCAGATGATGACTGCCCCAGGCATGGTCGGACCCGCCGCCTGCCGTCGGCTGGAAGGTTCTGCCAAAATCAGAATGCGTGAACGTGGTCACCGCATTTTCGACACCCAACTCCACTGTGGCATCGTGAAAGGCCTTCAAAGAGGCATCCAGATCCGAAAGTAAGTTCGCTTGCGTCGAAAGCTGGTTGGTATGGGTGTCAAAGCCATTGATGGCACAGAAAAAGATTTGCCGTGAGTTCCCCAATGCGCCCCGGGAGGCAATGATGTTGGCAACGCTCTTCAATTGGTTGCCAAGGCTACTTCCGGGAAACGAAGTGGTCAGTGGGGCTTGCGAGGCAAGTGCTTTATTCAGCTGGTTGGTGGCATCAATGCCACCTCCTGTGAGTCCATTGAGCGCATTAATGAGGCTGTAACCCGAATTGAGGGACTCAATCCCCCTAAGAGCGCCATATCGCGCCTGATCCGCCGCTCCCGAACCAAACCCCTGAAGCGCCGAAGGTCCCGGAGAGATCACACCCGCAGAAAGCCCCCGAGTAAAGATTGTGACCCCGCTCATGTTCGTCAGGATCGGAAACGTGCTTCCCGCATTAAAAACTGGAGCGATTTGATCCGCCAGACGGCCACCCCAGCCCGATGGGCTTGGGGAAGCGGAAGTTGTCGCTGTTTGCCACTGATACTGCTGATCGGCATGCGAGAAGAGGTTGCTCGGGACCGGGGTCTTATTCGCCAAAAATTGTGCCCTGGTGGTGGGCTGCACCAGCGTCCCCACATTGGCTACCCAGGCCAGACGACTCTGGTTATAGAGCGTTTGGATGCCGGACAGGCTGGGATGGAGTCCGAAGCTTTTGCCGGCGGCATTGATCTGAAGCCAATTGGCCTGAGGAATATTCACGTTGGAGCTGGCCGGGCGAATGGCTGCATATTGCCCATAGCCTTGGGAATCCAGGGGAATCAGCGTGTTGTTCCCGTCATTGCCTCCAAATAGAAAGACGCAGACCAAGGCCTTGTAATCGGCGGCCTCGGCCACTCGCATCTGGCCCAGTCCTGATAGGAGTGCGGTCGCTCCAAGCACATGTCCTGAGCGAAGGATGAATTGTCGGCGATCCATGGGCGTTACCTTTGAATCTGATAAAGCGATGAGGTGGCGATCAGGTATAGGGCCGACTGAGCCCTGGACTGACCATTGCTGCAGTGACCTGAGGATGATTTGGTACAGACCAGGGCTTTCGACACCAGCGTTGCCACATCACTGGTGAGAGCACCATGCAACAGATAGGTGTTCAGATACTGCAAAAGCGCTGTCGCATCCGCCTTGGCGCCAAGGGTGTCCAATCCGGAAAGCGAGATCGAGGTGCCAGACCCCGAACTGGTGATCTGTGAATAGACCAATGTATTGACGAGGTTTGCCCTCAAAATCTCGGCTGAGGTCGACGCGATTCCGAATTCCGGTCCCTGAATCGATGTTCCGGGAACGGTGTAGTCATGGGGGTAGTAGTTGAAAACCGTGGGCGAATTGAAAAGATCCTGCCCCATGGGCTGAATTTTTGAATTCAAGATGCCATCAGTCACCCCGTTCGTAGCCTTGAGGAATGCGGTGAGGAAAAGCACAGGTTCTCTAAGCTTTCCAAAATTGACCGGATCCATGGGCGCTCCTCGCGCTTCAGGGTCCGTCAGGATCGCCTGCACCGTCGACAAGAGATCCCCTCGAACACCCCGGCCATTGTTATTGAAAACAGCCGTCACCCTCGCGACATAGGCGGGACTCGGATTACTGGTCACCAGATGCTGAATCAGCTGCTTGCCGATAAAGGGACCCACGTTGGGGTGATAGAAGATGTTGTCGAGTGCCTGAGAAAGATCGAGCGCCGCGTCCTGATTGGCAGGGAGCGAGGCCGATACCGCCCCGGAGTAGCTCAGAAGCTGCTTGGCGCCATGATCATGATTGGCATCCTTTCCATTGCTCCGATACACCTCCATCGTGCCTTGAAAGTTTTCAGGATTGTGCCTTTGAGGACTCGCACCGGGCTGCGTGGCGTAGGTCCAACCGGTGAAGGCACGGGCAAAGCCTTCAATGGTGTCCTGGCTATAGGTCGGGATCGGCTGACCTGAAGCATCCAGGACCGGACTGCCATCCGCATTTAAAAGATAAAGACCGACCGAAAAGAGCTGCAGAACCTCTCGGGCATAGTTTTCGTTGGGCTTGACGATCCCGTTGGCACTCGCAGGATCGCTGTTCACCATATCAAGATAGTGACCCATGGCGGGGTTCAGCGTGACGTTCTGAAGTAGGTCCCTGAAATTCCCCAACGCCCCATGGATCAGGACATTCAGATAAGGGCCCATGCTGCTCGGTTGACGCACCTTGTTCCCTGACACCACCAGAATCTGGCTGAGAGCAAAGGCGACCTTCTGACGAAGCTGGTCAGGTGCCGAAAGCGCGTTCTGGAAAAACTGCACCTGGAGCGGGTGCATGCTGTAGTTCTGCGTAATGCAGGCCGTGTAGACGGCTCCCGTTCCAGGACACCCCGTTTGTGAATTCGAGGGATAAGGCGGAAGGCTAGGATAAAGTGTCGGGGGTATCGCGGCCTGAGATTGAATCCAGGCGATGGGATTCTGGCTGGCCCAGGCATCTGTCTCTGCCGGCGTAGGCCCAAAAGTAGCCTGATCCAGGAATCGCGACCAGTCCGACTGGGACCCCGCGGCCTGCGCAAGTTCGGAACTAAGGACGAGTAGCCAAGCGGCCAAAGTCAGACGTTTGAACATGGGAGATACCCCCTAACCGGCCCGCCGGAGTGATTAAGACACCCCGTTATTGTCTCAACCTCTTCAAGCCGCTGAAAAGGGCCACGTCACGGAAAAACGCTTGTTTTTCAATGACCATTTCGTATATCAGATATGTCCCTGACTTATAAGACCCGCATTTTCACTGGCAGCAAGGCTTTGCAGCCTGCGCTGAGCAAAACGTCCATAGCTTCGGCTGTGGTTTTTGACCCAGACGGCCGTTCCGAGGTAGCCCGTGGGCAATTCAGGACCCTCATCCTCAGGTCTCAGTTCTTCAAAAGGCGCCATCGGTCTTCGATGATGGTCCGCGTGCCGGGTCAGCCCAAGGAAAAGAAAGAAACTGACTGCGCCATCGCATCGCCACGCCGTGTGATGACCTGCAGCGCTCTCGCTCGTCAGCCCATAGTGCTGGAAATAGTTCACGGCCTCGAGCAATCGAATGGCGACCCAACTGAGATAGAGCCACACCAACGCCGCCATGCCGCCGAAAACAAAGCCATAAGCCAGCAACAAGATGGACTGGAGCAGAAGGCCGCGGCGAAATGCCTTGGGATGGAACCTGAAAGCCATCTGCCACTGGGTCATCAGGGACCTTCTGAAAAATTCCGGGTACGTCTCACCCAGACGTGCAGTCGAAGGGTCCTGAGATCGTCCTAGATGGCGATGGTGACCTCCCCCATGGGAAAAGTAGAACACGTCCGAAAAAACGAGAATCAAAAGCCCCCGGGCTACCCGACGCACCCATCGCGGCCGCCGATGCATCAATTCATGGGCGGGGGCGATTACCGAGCAACACAAGGTCGTTCCACCCAGCATCCGAAGCGCCAGAAGATCAAGAACAGTCCCCCATCCGTGACCGGCTAAAAGGGCTTCGGGCAGCTTTGCGACAAAAGCCCCCAATGCACAGAGATTCAGTGGGGCCAGAATGGCGATGAGGGCCAAAACCACCGAAAGGAAAGGTTCGGCATGGTGGGAAGGCACCATGCGCCGCTCGGGTCCCGACAAACAATCGAGCGCGATGAGGGCGGGGACGGGAAGAAGCCAAACCAGAGCAGCCTCTGCATCATGGGGACCGCTAAGAAGAAACCCCAGAAGAGCCAACGGAAGGATCAGCGCCATCCCAAAGCCCCACCACCAGGGAATCACGATCGCCTTGGCGAGCCGAGCATCGGATAGAGCGCCCCTCATGAGGATTCACCTGAAATCGAACTTCGTTTCGACGCAAAGGTCAGATACGATCGAAGGAAAAAGTTAACATCCACCTCAATTCACACCCTGCACTCGTCCAGACCTTTTGAGCCCCATGAAGCACTCCCTTAAAAACGATGGCTAAGGGCTATTCCTCCCTCGGTCCGACAGTCTACCTTGGGCTTGGTTCCACCTATCATGATCCTGCCGTGGCCTTAGTGGACGGGACCGGGCGCGTTCTGTTTGCCGAGGCGCTGGAGCGGCCCCTCCAATACAAGCGCGGCATCAATATGGAGCCGGACAATCCCTTCACGCTCCCCCGGCTTCTGCTCGACTATGCTGGCGATGCCGATCGACTGGTCATCGCCAGCAACTGGAAGGCACGAAGACCCTGGTATGAGCGTTTGGCCCAACGGATGGGTTGGCTGACTCCCCGAGGCATCCTCCAGTACCGGGGTCGGGAACTTGCGGCATGTCTCCCAACGTGGGAGCTCAATTATATGCAGTCCCTGCAGCATCAAGCCCTTCAGCGGGCAGGACTCACCCTGTCTCGTACACTGCGTCATCACTTTGGTGGCGTCGCCATCGAATTTAGGCACTTCGATCATCATCTGACGCATGCCGCATTGGCGGCCTATGGCAGCCCCTTCGAGGATGCGGCATGTGCAGTCATTGATTCCTATGGCGAATCCGGATCGCTGGCCTTCTTTGAGTATGAGAAGGGCCGCATTAGCCCGCTGTATCACTCCAAAGGCCCCCAAAGTCTGGGCTTTTTTTACATGAAACTGACCGAACTGTGCGGGTTCGACTGGATGGCGGGTGAAGAGTGGAAAGTCATGGGCCTGGCCTCCTATGGAAAGACGGATCCCGAACTTCTGGCACGTTTTCGCCAACTGATTCGGGTGGAGGGTTTTAACCTTCACCAGGATCGCAGAACCTTTTTCAAGGACCTCAAGGCGCTTGAGCGTTATCGACGTCGCGCTGGCGCGCCCCCTGAGACCGTGGCCGACCTTGCACATACCGGGCAGCAGTTTTTCATGGAGACCGTCAATGCCCTCTTGTCGGCCTTCAGGGTCAAGGGGGTTTCGGGCAATCTGGTGCTTGGGGGAGGCTGCGCGCTGAATTCGGTCACGAATGGCCAGCTCCTTCTGAAGACCCCGTTTGATGCCCTCCATGTTCCCTCAGCCCCCGCCGACGATGGGACTGCCCTTGGAGCCGCTCTACTCGCCTTCCACCAGGATCACCCGGATGCACCGGCACGTCGGGAGGCCCTCTCACCCTACCTTGGAAGCTCGGTCCATACCGCTTCCGTCGACCGCTTTGCTCGCTACTGCGGTCTTCATGTCGAGGAATTGGAGGATCAGGATCTCTGGGCTCGAACGGCAGATCTTTTGGCGCATGGCCAGATCATCGGGTGGATGCGCGGACGGGCAGAATTTGGCCCTCGTGCCCTGGGGCATCGATCCATCCTTGCTGATCCCCGGGATCCTACAATGATGGATCGCGTTAACCGGATCGTGAAATTTCGGGAACGCTTCAGGCCTTATGCTCCCTCTATCCTTCATGAGTACGGACCAGACTACTTCGAAGCCTATCAAGACACCCCTTACATGGACCGGACTCTTCGCTTTCGTGCGGAGGTTCGTGAGCGGGTGCCGGCCGTGGTTCACGTCGATGGGACTGGCCGACTTCAGTCCGTGACCGCCCGAAGGAACCCTGACTTCCACGGCCTGATTTCTGCGTTTCATGATCGCACTGGGGTTCCCCTTCTACTGAACACCAGCTTTAACGTCATGGGTAAACCCATCGTGCACTCGGTCGAGGATGCCTTTGCCGTCTTCCTGGGATCGGGGCTGGATGTGCTGGTCCTTGGCAACCGCTTGTTCATGAAGGCACCAGGTGCCTGATGTCTGCTGATTTTGATCTTGCACTCGGACTTTTCCGCGCCAACCCTCCGCCGGAGGCTCTGGAGGAGGGACTGAAACGGCTTGCGGTTCACCTTGAAAACACAAATCCTTTCGATGGCGATTTGAAGGCTTTCTGGACGCCGGTTGAAACCGGGTCCTCGAACCTCGACGCATTCGATGTGGGTTGGCTCCCTGTGCAATCCATCGCACTCATTTGGCTCAGCCGCATGGCTCGCCCCGCCTGCGGCGAAGGGCCTCTTGAGGGCATCCTCTACCAGATTTATTGCCGATCGCTGGATCACCCGGCCGGCCCGAAATTCAGGAACCTGGGGTTTTATCATCGCACCCCGAATCACCCAAGAGCTCTGGGCCTTTGCACAGACCTTCTGACCTTCCGTCACTTCCCACGCCGCTTCCTTCCTGAAATCATCGGAGTGACCCTGGCGCATGCCTCGATGGAGCAGCCAGGAATGCCGCCTGAGGTGGCTCAACACCAAAGAGCCGTGGCCGCCCTTGAAAACGCACTCGGTACGGGAATGGATCGCATTCGAATCCAAAAAGGCTTCGCCCTCTTTCGGGACGCGGCCTTTGGTGTTTTCTCTGACCAGGGAAAGTGGGGACCTCAGCAAAGCTCTCGCGAGACCTTCGCCAAAATCGTGGCGGAAAAAGCGGAAGCCGCCCGCGGCTATCACGCAAAAATCCAGTTGGAAGATCGCCCGCTGGATGACTGGTTTGAAACCCATACAAAAAACCCGGAGCCTTTGCTGAGGGCATTGGAAAAATCACCTCTCGTCGATCGGGCATGCCCTTATGGCAGCCGGCTGATCAAGGCCATGGCGTTCGGCGGTCCGATGTTCGGCGTCTTCGATGGCGAAGAACGTGAAGCCGCGGCACGATGGATCGCCTCCCCTGAATCCCTTGCAAGTAGCCTTGAGCCTCCGGCGGGGTTCGGAATCGAGGGCACATGGACCCTGTCCGACCGCCCTGCGGTGAGCAATAGACCCAAGGGAAATCGGGGCCTTTTTCATCAACTGGTGGCGGCGGAAAATTCGACGGAACTTCCCTTGGAAGGGCAAAGGCTCATCCACCGCATACTAAGAAGGACCCGCCTGCTTCAGTCCATCGGACTTCTTTCCAAAGCATTCCGCTATTCGCCCACTCGACTGGATGCCTTCCTCAAAGAACGTCATGCCGCGGCCCTAAAGCCGCCCAAACGACATTTTTTTTCGAACGCTCTCTCACGTGAGGATTGGCGCTGGACTTTGACCCAACTGAGTCCTGCGGTATTGGTCGATGGGGCCTGGCTCGCGGGTGTTCCCGGCGCCCCCAGTGAACTGCAACCCTGGCATCTCGAACTGATCAAGATCCATGAGGATGAACTCGGTAACGGCAACCCCGACCAAAATCATCCCGGAATCTATCGCCGGTTGCTCGAATCATTGAATATTCATCTGGCCGACATTACCGATTCCGCGTTTGCCGATGATCCGAAAATTCATTCCCAGGCATTCATCTTTCCGTCCTACATGGTGGCCATGGGTTGGCATTACTCTGAGTTTGAGCCGGAGTGTCTGGGCCTTAATCTTGCGATTGAACTCAGCGGGCTCGGATCGGGCTATCAGCAAGTCATTGAATCCATGCGACAAGCCCGGATTGATCCTCTGATCGCCGAACTTCATTTATCCATTGACAATCTGGCCTCGGGCCATGCCCGAAGGGCCCGGGACGCCATCGTCCTGTATCTCGAACATATCACCCGATCGGAAGGCAGATCCGGGGAGAGGCGCGCCTGGGAACGGATCCATCAAGGCTTCCTTTCCTATCGCGTTGCGCTATTCAATATTGGAATATTAATACTGGCCCGATACCTTATATCGGGGAATATAAAAATATCTAAGTGAAGATGCGTCTCAACACCAACTGAGGCGTATGATGGCCGCTCGTGGCTTGATCTTGGGGCCGTTGGCCCATCCACCCTGAGGAGACCTGCAAGATGACCGTGAATAGTGCTACGCCCATTGGGCTGCAAAATCGTGCGGCGGATGATTGTGTGATGGTGATCTTCGGAGGAACCGGGGATCTCGCCAAAAGAAAGTTGCTTCCATCCCTCTACAACGTCGCACAGAAGGGCCTGTTATCGGAGCGTTTTGCGATCATCGGAACCGGCTCAAAGCCCCTGGAGCCGGGCGTGTTCCAGAAGCATCTAGTGGACGCCATCCGGGAGTACGCCGGAAGTGACGTGGATGAAAAGCTCGTCCAGTGGTTCGAAGAACGCATTGGCTATGTTGGCGGCAACTTCAAGGATCCCGCGTTCTACAAAGAGATCGGCAAAGCCAGCACAGAGATGAAGGAAAAGTTCGGCATCGGTGACCGACACTTCTACTACCTCTCAACATCGCCGGATTTCTTCGGCGAGATCGTTGAACAACTCGACAAGGCAGGCCTTGCCAAGGACGATGGAGATCACTGGCGCCGTTTCATCATTGAAAAGCCTTTCGGCCACGATCTGGCTTCTGCCATTGAACTCAACAAGCGCATCAAGAAAATCCTGAGCGAACGACAGATTTTCCGGATCGATCACTACCTAGGTAAGGAAACGGTCCAGAACCTCATGGTGCTGCGCTTTGCCAACAGTATTTTTGAACCGATCTGGAATCGACGTTACATCGACAATGTTCAGATCACTGCCGCAGAGACTGTGGGCGTTGAAATGCGCGCATCCTATTACGAGGGTGCTGGCGCACTCAAGGACATGGTCCCGAACCACCTCCTGCAGCTGGTTTCTCTGACCGCCATGGAACCCCCGGTTTCTTTTGAGGCCAACGCGGTCCGTGATGAACAGACCAAACTTCTCCGAGGCATTCAGAACCTGACCCCCGAGGAGGTACTGACTCAGGTGGTTCGCGGTCAATACGGGCCAGGCCAAATGGGCGGCAAGGACTGCCCGGCCTATCGCTCGGAACCCAACGTCAATCCCGAATCCAGCACGAATACCTTCGTTGCGCTCAAATTCATGATCGACAACTGGCGGTGGGCTGGGGTTCCGTTTTACATCAGGACGGGTAAGCGCATGGCGCAGCGGTATACCAATATCGTGATCACTTTCCGCAAGGCCCCTTTCCTCTTGTTCAACAGCACCGATATCGACGAACTTCGCGATAACCGTCTGGTGATCCGAATTCAACCGGATGAGGGCGTTTCCCTTGAGTATGGAGCCAAAATTCCAGGGCCTTCCATGAAACTGGGCACCCTCAAGATGGACTTCAACTACAAGGACTACTTTGGTCAGACCCCTAACACCGGCTATGAACGCCTGATGTTGGACTGCATGCTGGGCGATGCCACGCTGTTCCAGCGCGCTGACATGGTGGAAGCCGGGTGGAGCCTGATTCAGCCCATCCTTGACGTCTGGCAGGCCCTGCCTCCCCGTCACTTCCCTAACTACCCCGCCGGTTCCTTTGGTCCGGAGGCCTCCGATCAACTGCTCGCGCAGGACGGCCGGTCTTGGTACAACGTCACCTGAACGAAGTGCTTGTTTGAAACAAACTTAAGATAAAACGAAGGGCCGATTCATTCGGCCCCGGCCGATCCTTTTTTGCACCGGGGCAGATTTCCTGCGCCATCACTTTACCTTGGAGACCGCCGATGAGCCTTAATACCCTCGAACAACTTCGAGCCCTGACCGTGGTCGTTGCTGACACCGGAGACTTTCAGGCGATTCGCAAGTTCACCCCAAGAGATACGACCACCAACCCCTCGTTGATCGCGGCAGCAGCCCAGATGCCTGAATATCAGGACGTCGTTGACGAGACCCTCCTGAGTGCCCGTAAATCCCTGGGCGCTGCGGCGAGCAACACGGATGTCGTATCACTGGCTTTCGACCGACTGGCTGTAGCGTTCGGTCTTCGCATCCTGGAAATCGTTCCAGGGCGTGTTTCAACGGAAGTCGATGCGCGGCTTTCCTTCGACACGGACAAGACGATTGCCAAGGCCCACGAAATTATTGCCGCCTATCGGGAAGCAGGTATTCATTCCGATCGCGTGCTGATTAAAATCGCCTCGACCTGGGAAGGCATCAAGGCCGCAGAGGCGCTTCAAAAGGAAGGCATCAACTGCAACCTGACCTTGCTTTTTGGCCTTCACCAGGCCGCAGCCTGCGCTGAAGCGGGCGTCAGACTGATTTCACCCTTTGTTGGTCGGATTCTGGACTGGTACAAAAAGGATACGGGGCAGGAGTATGCCGCCCATGAAGATCCGGGCGTGCTTTCGGTGACCCGGATTTATCACTACTACAAGAAGTTTGGCTATGGCACCGAAATCATGGGTGCGAGCTTCCGTAACACGGGAGAAATCAAAGAACTGGCCGGTTGCGATCTTCTGACCATTTCCCCAAATCTTCTGGCCGAGCTTGAAGCCGATTCAACCCCCATCATCCGAAAACTCACACCTGAAGCGGCCCAAGCCTCAGCGGAAACTCGGATCCCCATTGATGAGGCCACATTCCGAGCGATGCATGCCGAAGATCGCATGGCCTCCGAAAAGCTGGCTGAGGGGATTCAAGGCTTTACCAAGGCCCTTGAAAACACCGAAAAACTCCTGAGCCATCGCCTTCTTCAGTTGGAAGAAGGTCCCAAGGCCGCCAAAGCGGCCAATGACCTTTTCAATATCTACGATCACAACGGGGATGGAACCATTTCCCGGGAAGAGTGGTTGGGAACGGACGCCATTTTCGACGCGTTGGATGCCAACAAGGATGGGGTAGTGTCGATGGATGAACTTCGCACCGGCTTGGGTGCCCTCATCAATCTCGCCATGGCGCAATAAGGCTACTTTGCAACCTCTCCGTCCAGAACCTTGCGTTCCGGTCGGAGGGGCGGCAATCCACCAGGCCCCCATGAGGGGCTCTCAAGATCAATTACATTTAACGGTGACGGTCGGTCTTACGCCGTAATAGCGGGAAGATTTCGTAATCGCCAGAGTATTGTTCTTCTCATCGTAATCGTAGGCGGTGGTGTAGCCACCCTCTTCATTGGTGACAATCTTGGCTGCGTAGTTCGGCTGCTTAAGCTCTTCTCCCGTCTCCAAGAAGAGTCCGTTTTTGTGGCGAATCAGAACGTTCGTTCCACAGACAAACTCCCCAAGAATATCCTCCTTGGACCAGGTGGGCTTCTGGGGCGCTGCAGCAACTGCAGTCGGCTTGCTGGCAGTGGCTGAACATCCGCCCAAAATCAGGGAGGCAGCAAGCACGGGAAAAAAGACGGACTTCATATTCGCTCCGATCAAGTTAAGAAATGCGGCCCATGAAACCTCCGGGGACGCTCAACAACAGCCCGTCAGGAATGGGCCGTATTGATCTTAACCGATACCGAAACCCTCACTTAGATCGTCTTTTTATGACTTTATTCCATAAGGGATGTTCGGCTTGAGCTTATCGAACCCTGAAAATACTGACTTCCTTCTTGAGACTCTCGATTGCCCCTTCAAGCTGCTGGGTCGCATCCCCCATCGCCTTGACCGATGCCTGGGTTGACTGGGCGGTCTCCTTGAGCCCCTCCATGGCATCACGAATCTGCCGCGCACCGCTGGATTGCGAGCGCATGCTTTCATAAACTTCAGCAAACCGCGGGAGCATGAAGCGGACCCGATCGAGAATTTCTGAAAATCGGCCGTTACTTTCCTGCGTATCCTTGACACTACGATCGACCTTTTCGGCAAAGCGCTGCATCTCGCTCACGCCGCCCGAAACTGCGTCCTTCATTTCCTGAACCATCTGTTCGATATCGAGTGTAGCCAAAGCCGTTTGATCGGCAAGTCGCCTGATTTCCCGGGCGAGGACCGCAAAGCCCACACCATATTCTCCCGCCTTATCAGCCTCCATGGACGCATTCAACGAAAGGAGATTGGTTTGATCGGCGATCTTTGTGATGGTCGTCGTGACGCTGGCAATCACCTCCGTGCGTTCGGCAATCATGCCAAGACGCCTCGAAACGGAGCTGGAGGCATCCACCAGATCTCGCATGACAGTCTCCATTCGGCCCAGCGACTCCTGACCTTCGTTGGCGAGCTGACTGGTCTCCTTGGTGACATTGGTGACTGAGGTCATGGTATTGAGCAG
>Ga0207958_1000047_pt1 | contig 40895 bp, 58 predicted proteins | sample CryBogCBH27Jul07_FD_184606 | JGI IMG/M metagenome (GOLD analysis project Ga0207958, IMG submission 184606) | Freshwater microbial communities from Crystal Bog, Wisconsin, USA - CBH27Jul07 (SPAdes) (version 2) | ecosystem: Environmental > Aquatic > Freshwater > Lake | place: Crystal Bog... | reverse complement strand
TCTTTGAGTGGAATCTTCCCAACCTGTCCGTTCCTAGCGCCCCGAGCATCACCGCTTGGCGTCCGAGCTGGGTTGGTTGATGCGTTCCGCTGAGGAGATCGTCTCCCTCCACGCCTCCCGAGTTCAGTCTCGTGGTTCGTACCTTGGCCGGATGAAGGAGATCAGCCGGCACTACAACAACGAGGTCACTGTTCCCCTGCCGGAGTTGGATGCCAATGAGAAGCCCGCCGTGGCAAACCTCTTGGCGCAGGGCATTGACCAGTTCTCTCTCCGTGTCGCCTCCGTCATGCCAGACATTGACTTCCCCGCCCTCCGTGGCAACATCGGTTCCTCGGTGGAGTCTGCCCGCAAGCGCCGGCTCGCCTCGCTTGGTTGGTATGACATGAACGACATGCAGATCAAGATGCGTCGGCGTGCTCGTTACCAGGTTGCCTACGCTTCCTCGCCCGTCTCCATCCACCCCGTCAGCCTCAACCCCAACGACAAGCGGGAGATCCCGTTCTGGCGAGTTCGCAACCCCCTTTCCACGTTCCCCTCTGACGTTATTGATCCCGACAACATGGAGCCGATGGATTGCATCTTTGAGGATGCCCGTCCCCTCCGGTGGATCAAGCAGAACTACCCGCAGGTTGCTTCTGTCCTTTACACAGGGAAGTCCACTGATGACACGCTGTTCTCAATCCTCGAATACTGTGACGCCGACGAGACCGTACTTGTGGCGGTGGGAGCGCGTCGGGAAGCGAAGAATCAGTACTCGGGTGAGATTCAGGGTGGCGTATCTCAGATGGTACTGGACCGTGTACCGAACCGAGCGGGCATCTGCCCGGTGGTCATCCCGTCGAGGATCGCGCTAGACACCGTTGCATCCAAGTTTGAGGCAATGATGGGTATGTTCCATCGTCAGGCCAAGCTTGACGCCCTCAACACCATCGCTGTCATGCGTGGGGTGTTCCCCGACGAGTGGCTTGTCCCCCACCCGAACTCCCAAGGCTTGCAGCCAAAGATCGTGCAGAACGCCGATGGCAAGTCGGGCGTGCGTGGCATCATTCAGAACGGCACGATCACGCAAATGAACCCCCAGCCGGGGCAGCACTCCGAGCAGACGCTTGACCGTCTTGAGCGCAGCGCCCGTCTCTCCGCAGGAATCCCTGCCGAGTGGGGTGGTGAGTCCGGCAGCAACATCCGTACCGCCCGCCGTGGTGAGTCGGTCATGTCCAACGCTGTCGATCCCGACATCCAGGAGACGCAGGAACTTCTTGCCGCCTCGCAGGAGGCCGAGATCCGTCGAGCCATTGCTATTCAGAAGGCATACTATGGCTCCAAGCCAACATTGTTCCTGCTTGGAATGGATGGCAAGGTTACTGGCCCCCCCGACTACACCCCTAACGACACTTTTGAGACTGATCTTGTCAAGGTTCGCTACCCCCTCCCCGGCTCGGATGCGAACCAGATGGCTGTTATGATTGGTCAGAAGGTCGGCATCGGTGTGATGTCCACCGAGACCGCGATGGAGATGGACCCGCTGGTCCGTGATCCTGAGATGGAGATGGCGAGGATTCAGGCTGATGGACTTCGCAAGGCGCTCCTATCGGGACTTGAGCAACAGGCTGTTGGCGGACAGCTTGATCCGCACACCATTGCCCGCATCATCCAAAAGGTCGGAGACGGTCGCACCACCATCGAGGATGCTGTTGAGGCTGTCCACAAGGAAATGCAGAAAGAGCAGGCAGACAAGCAGAATGAGCAGCAGCAACCCGCAAGCGGACCAGATGTTTCAGGCATGTCTCAAGGAATGCCCGGAATGCCAGAGGCTAGCCCGGATGGACAGCCTGGAATGGCGATGCCGGGAAGTGCTGGCGCACCTGCTGGACCGGCTGACCAACAGGGTCAGGCCACGGTAAACGCTCCGTCGCCCGGTCTTGACCACCTGAGCCAGCTCCTCGGTGCGCTGCACAACACCAGTCAGGCTCCCGCCTAATGCCGCGCAAGGGTAGGGGTGGAGCACGGGAGGGGTCAGCGCAGACCGCCTATTCCAACCGCACCGATCTGAACAAGCGAGGCCCCGAGCCGATCACCACCGCGCCCGGACAAACGTACGGACAGGCGACAATGCAGCGTGAGGCGCAGCAGGCTGTCCCGATGGCCGGCGTGCAGGTTCCCCCCGCAGCCCCCGCTATGCAGGCAGCACCCGCTTCCGCAGCACCGGCTATGCAGGGAACGCCCGATGTCCCCGGTCAGCCTGTCTCAATGGCTTCTGCTGCTCCCGAGCCGGGTTCCGTTGACCTGTTCGCCCCTGCCGAGCACCCGCCTCCGACGAACAACGATTTCTTGTCACCGACCCGTGACCCGCAGGCACCCGGCATGGCAATGCAGCGCATTGCTAGTGTCCTGCAAGACGCCGCCACCTCACCCTACGCAACTCGTCAGGTTCAGGAGCTTGCTGCCGTTGCAAGGTCGATTGCATGATTGAGAACACCGGAGTTGTTCACGATCACCTTGCCATCAACATTGACAAGGTACTGAACGCTGCCCCCACGCTCAAGAACTTTCCCGACCTTGTTCTTGCCGTGGCTCAGGGTGGTGGGGATATTGAGGAGAACGCTCAGGCCCTCGGTGCGCTTCACTTGATCACTGCCGTTGCCAAGGCAGCACACAACCATGTGCAGGACAACCCCGAGGCGTACACGGCACTTATCAAACAAGCAAAGAACTATCACGAGAAGGCGGCTCAGTAATGCCGGGTGGTGCAGGCGCTCCCAGCGCAGGAAACCCAAGAGCCGTTAGCGCAAAGCCAGACACCAATGTTGGCAGCGACATTGGCAACTGGTTTGGTGACGTTGAGCAATGGGCCACCGACGCAGCCCATCGAACTTTGCAGTTCGGCAAGGCAACGGGTGGTTGGGTAGGACGCAACTTTTCCGAGACGGGACTTGACAACACTTGGCATGACACGCTTGGCGGACTCAACACCACCAAGGACATCATCAACGGTATCGGCGGATACCTTGGTATTCCGAACTCCATTACGGGGAATCAGGGACAGCAGCTCACTTGGCAAGACACCTTGCAGGGTTTGGGGATGTATGACCGCAACTCTCCAATCACTGATACTTCTCTCAACATCATTGGTTCAAGCCTCAGCACGTTGGGCGAAGATGCCGTAAACGCCACAAAGTCGTTGTTTTCGGACACCCCTCCTCAGCATCCTTCCGGTCCTGGCTACTGGAAGGATGTCACGACGATGGGTGGCGTCGGGGGCAAGGGTGGTGGAGCAGGCGTCCAAAAGAATCGTGTGTGGGTTTCTACTGCTGCTCACCCCCAGGATACGAGTCTTTGGCATCAGGCCACCCACGCAGCGTTCTCGGTTGTCAACAACCTCTTTGACACTCCGCAGCATATGTACCGTGCTGCTGTTCTTGCTTACCGTAAGCACGGATGGGATGGAGTCGCTGCCATTCTTGCTCCTGCTATTGCGGGTGCCGCCGCTGGTTCACTCGTTGGCAACCCCGAGCTTGGTGTAGCCACTGGTGAAGCCGGTGTTGCCGCTGGTGCTGCTGGTGAAGCCGCCGCTGGTGCCGCAGGTGAGGCTGCTGCCGGTGGAGCCGCTGCCGGCGCTGGCGAGGCCGCTGCCGCTGGCACAACTACTGCTGGCACGACTGCTGGTGTCACTGACGCCGCAACCGAGGAAGCCGCTGCACAGGCCGCAACAAGAACCGCCGAGGCTGCATCCAACCGAGTCGTTCCCACCGTTGCCGAGGAAGCACAGATGGCTGGCGTGCGCCGTGGAGCGCAGATGCTCATGGACAGTCCTCTTGGCAAGGCGTCCAAGCTCATCGGTTCCCCGATCAAGGCTGTCACCGATGCGTTGACCTCTCCGACGATGGCAGGGTTTCAGACGCCCGATCAGGCGTTTTACCTTTCCAACAATGAGATTGGCAATATTTGGCACGAAGCCAAGTCGCCAACCAAGGATCTCAGCACCATCGGTCGTGGTCTGAGTCAGGAAATCTTTGGCAAGCAGAACACTTGGCTTTCCGGCACTACCGATGCGATTGCCTCTCTTGTTGCCGCTCCATACGAGTTCGGTCGTGCGCTCAAGTCCTCTGAGAGCATGGGTCGCATCCTCACCGCCGTTGATTCAACTTCCGTGGACACGGCATTTTGGAAGAGTCCTGGCTACCGTCGAGCACTTGGCGAAGTCGCTTCTATGGCTAACGGGACGATGGGCGAGGAAGTCAAGAACAACATTGCCGGCGCAATCGTTCGTGCCATGCCAACTCTTGAACCGATTGCAAAGGACGTTGCTGACGCAGCAAGGGCTGAGGTTGAGAAGGCTGCCAAGGAAGGCAGGAATGTTGACCTCTACCAAATCTCAAAGCGCATTGGTGAGTTGGCAGACCAGGGGATGATGACCAAGACGAACCTGCTGCCCACAATGGGTATCTATGGTGCGTTCAAGACCGCTGGCAAGTTGTCGGACAACTACATTCCTTCTCGGGTGTCGCGCATCCTTGGACAGTCGCCAATGGCGATTGATGACATCAAGCAGATTATGACCACCGGCACGATCCGGCTTGGCGAGCCGAACGCTGCGTACAAGCTTGGACAGCTTTTGCAGCAGACCGGCATGAAGTCCTCGGACATCACTCGACTGGTCAACGATCTTGTCACCTCTAGGGATCTAACCAAGTGGGAGAACCTGACCAAGAACGCCCTCAAGGAAAACTTCTTCAACATCATTGACCAGCGCATGATGAAGGCACTTGGCTTTGATACCGAGGAGTGGCACAAGGCATTTGGCAGCGGGCTTCTTTCCCCGGAACAGGCAGAGGAAGTTGACAGGGCGCTAGGACAGCGTGGTTTCCAAACCACTTACACCGCCATGCGTGATTCCATCCACAAGGCCGTGGACAACATGGTCGGCAACTCTAGCGCCGGTGGTCCTAGTGGTCTGTTTGTTCTTGACGCCGATGGTAAGAATGTCTCCAACCTTCGAGACGGACGCAGCGCAGCGGTGACTGAGAACCAGCGTGGAGAACTCAACCTTCCCAACTACCACCAGTTTGCACAAGAGCTGGACAAGATGTTCTCCAACATGAAGGACATCAACAGTGGTGCAGCAAACTTCCACGACACCATTTCGGGTGCTGCCCTCCGTACCAACCACAGCATTGACTTGTGGGTGAACGACCGATTCTTCAAGCCCCTCGCCCTCCTCACCCCTGGCTGGGCGCTTCGAGTCTCCCTGTCTGAGCTTGCCCTGAACGTCACTCGCCTTGGCCCCGGCAACCTTCTTGCGGGTGCAGTCACTCGGTCAATGATCAAGTCTGAGCGCAAGGCGTTTGCCATCGCACAGAAGCAAGCGGCGAACCACATCAAGGATCTTGAAGCCCGTGTTTCAGAAGTGCGTCAAGAGATCGCACGCCTTGACCAGCAGGAAAAGGGTTTCGTCAAGGACACCCGACGTTTTACTGGTCAGACGATGGATCAGCCGACTCGCTCCTCCGATGCCAAGCATGAGGAACTGCAAGCCCTCCTAGACCACATTGAATGGAGCAAGTCTCACGTTGGCACCCCTGAGCCGACTATCGGCAGCGGCATGGGCAATGAAGCTGATAGATTTGACATTGGCAAAACATCAGGTTTTACTGCTCCACCTCGTACTACTCCTCAAATGCCACCAGATGAAATCGGAGTCCTTCGGGTCAGTGATTACCTCAAGGACCGCGGCTACAACATTGACCCCGTTGAGGCGCACAACCTCCACATGATCGCCCGTGGCATCTACATCGGGATGAAGCAGGCAGTCCTTCACGGCATTGGTAAGGACGAGTTCATCAACGCCGCTTCGTATCTCATGTACCGACACGGCGGCTACTTGCCCCCGGCAGTTGACTCGGTTCACAAGTCCATGCTCTCCAACGTGGACATGGCTGGCGATTATGTTGGGGTTGACAAGGTTGGTGGTCAGAAGGAGATTGACCCCGTTACGGGCAAGGAGATTCAGAAGCCCAAGACCTACAAGGTCGGATCTCGCAAGGGTGAGATCAAGACCAAGATGGTCCTCATGTCGCCGCATGACTTTGCACCATCGCAGTTCGGTGGCAAGGGATACTTTGAGGGATGGCACTACAGCGCCAACACCCTTGCTCAGTCGCAGTACCTCGGTCGCCCGCTGGCCAATGCGTACAAGGGTTTCCTTGACGCTGGCATGGAAGGCGAGGAGCTGCACAACGCCGCCATTCTTGCCGCACGCAAGATCATTCAGGAGTGTCCCGCTGACATCCGAGAGACGATGGCACGCAGCGTTGGAATCGGCACCGGACACATTGAGACGATGGACCCCATTCAATCGTGGGCCGGACGTTTGGTTGACAAGCTTGAGGGCATCGCCGCTCCTAGGGAGGCAATCGACCAGACTGCGAAGGAAGTGGAAAGAGGCGTCCAAAGGGAGAGTCACCTCTACAGCCCCCACTACGAACTCATCAGGGACATTGCAAAGGGCGATGTTGGGATTCACACCAACGAGTTCTACGAGCGGTACGCCTTCCAAGAGGACGGGCAGCCGATGGAACGTCGGTTCTTCCCCAACACCGTGATCTCTCGTAGCCCGCAGTTCTATCAGACCCGTGATGTCCTTTCCAAGCTTTCAACCATGGGCCATCAGAAGTTTCTTGGTCCGATGGTGAACTACCTTTCCCGCCAGCCAACGTACATCGCTGACTTTGTGCTTGAGCGCAAGAAGTTGGATGAGGCAATCGCCCGTGGAACGATCACGGCAGATCAGGCAGATGTCATTGCTGAGACCACGGCTACCCGTCGCATGTCTCGCTTTATCCACAACCCCGAGGACAAGACCAAGTTTGAGGAGATGATGTCCACCGCTGCGCCGTTCTACTTTGCGCAGAACCAGGCGTGGCGTCGTATGGGTCGCTTGTTTGCAGAGAACCCCGGTGCGTTCATGCAGTACGCAGGTCTGATGATGGGCGTACAGCAGTTGGTCTCAGACGCCACCAACCAGAACGGCATGGCTATCAAGACCATCCCTGCGCTTGCCATGTACGGGATGCCGTTCACCGCCTCGCTGTCCTCGTTGCAGACGATGGACCCGTTCTCAACTACCGAGGACATGGCATCGCCTTCCGGCAAGGGGCAGACCCTTCTTGATTGGATTGAACCCAAGTTCGGTCCTGTCGTTAGTGTCCCCACAAAGCTACTGTATTGGATGGACCCTGGACTTGAAAAGAGCAAGGCTGGTCAGTTTGCGGAGCGTCAGCTTGCCGGCCAAATCGGGACCGACGAGACCACCTCGCAGTTCATGTTCCAGTCCGCTATTCCCAACTCCCTTGTTCGCAGCCTCATTGAAATCCCCGTGGGTCAGGCAATGGGTGGAGCAGGGATTCGAGGCACCACCGCCAACTTCCTTGACAACGCCTACTTGCAGGCCGAGATGGAGTCGGCTCGATACCTTGTCTCCTCCGAGTCGGAGAAGTATTGGAACTCGTTGCGAAACGACAAGAACCTCACTCCCTTGCAGCGAGCAGAAGATTTTTACGCATGGCAGGCAAAGCGTTGGAGCAGCAACACTGCCGAGGGCGTCCGCACCACGCAGGCACTTCTTGACGAGGCTCGTCGCCGTGCCAGCATCACTTGGCTTGCCAAGATTGGACTTGGGTTTGGTTCCCCGGTGAGCATCAGCATTGGACAGTCGGATGCTCCAATGATCACCAAGCTCAACAACTACGTCAAAGACCCCAAGTACAAGGGCAACTACATGAAGGCGGTTGACGCTTTCACAAAGGACAACCCTTGGGCAACCATTGATACAATCTCCAAGTCAAAGTCTGTCTACGGTGGCTACTACCCCGCCACCAAGACAATGTATGACTGGCTTTCCACGCACGAGGATCTTGCCCGAGCACACCCCCTTGCAGCAATGGCGCTGGCTCCTGATCTCACCAAGGACACCAAGTATTACCAGCCTGCCAACACGCTGCTGCTAAACCTCGGTCTGCGTGCTCGACAGTCCCCGCAGGATTTCGTGGACAGTTGGCTTGTCTCTAGTGGCAACGCTTTTTACTACAACTGGATCAAGCCAACCTACGACCAGATGCGAGGAGACAGTCGTTATTCCAGCAGCGCAGCCTACAAATGGCGGCAAAGCATGATTGACTGGTACGGCCAGAACTACAACAACACCTGGCTGTCCAACTACAACTCGTCTCAAGGCACCACCCGCAAGTTGCAGGCGATTGCACAGTTCACTGACATGGCTGCCAAGACCCCCAACGATCCCGTGACGCAGGGACTCATGGAGCTGAGGAATCAGATCATGGGAACCGACAACCGTAACGGTGTCTACCAGCAGTTGCAGCTTGCCATTCGATCCGGTCGCACCAACTCCGCTGATGCTCAGTATTGGTGGCAGCAGTGGATGGATGAGTGGATTGCTTATGACCCCCGACTCAAGCAGGGCATCCTCTCCCTGTTCTACAATCTTGGATAGGTATGGCTGATACTCCTACACCTCCGGCGCTTCCCGACACCCCTTTTGAGGGGATGGATTCACCCGCCCCGACTGAGGGCATGGATTCGTCTGCCCCGACTGAGGGTGCTCCCGGCATCCCCGACATCCCAACCGATCCCACCAAGGCACCAACTCACAAAGGCGCTGAGGGTGAGATTGAGAAGATTGCCGATGACTATGTGATTCCCCTTTCGGATCAGGCAATCAAGTCGTGGGCCAAGGCTGGTCCCGAGGAGTTCAAGAAGTACGCCGAGCAAGTTGCTCAGGGCATGTACCCGAACTTTGCTGCACAGATCGCAGCAGGCATCCCGACCCGCATCCTTCTTGACCCGTACATTCAGGTGGCGCAGCAGGTTCTCGGTCCCGTGATGTCGGAGCCGAACTGGTCTGACCCTAAGTGGGGTGCTGCACTACAGGGCGGTATTGACCCCAAGACCAATCGACCCATCCCCATGACGCTTGATGAGTGGAGGAAGCATCTGATGACTCACCCCGGCCACGGCTGGGACAAGTCACCACAGGCGCATGAGCGTGCAGCTCAGTTCAACCAGATCATCAACCAGGCGTTCAGTTCGCCAGGGGGTCAGCAGTAATGACTGCAACTAACAAGAAATCAGGCGGTGGAGCGCCGCCGCCTCCTCCGCCATCTTTGCTTGGTGGGGGTGGAAGCACCGCTGTCTACAGTCTGTCCGGTGCGCCGGAAGGGAAGATTTACAACGGTGGCACGTTCTACGATGCCGATTCACTTGATGTCTTTCTTGGCAATCTTGCTCGGCACCCAGGAGACCTTGCTGCTGCTTACAACTGGCTTACCAATCAATCTCCGTCTGGCAATGTTGGTCAAGAGATTGACGTAATCCGCAAAGCATACGCTGCTGCGGGTGGTGCCAAGACAAGCCTGTTCACGCTGTACCCGACGCAAGGCGGATATGACCTAGCCACCGGTACTAGAAGGAGTCCTAGTAACTCAGCATCGGGTCCATCTTCCAACCCGACTATTGTTTTTGGCAGTTCCGGTCCCGGTGCGCAGGACATGACTGCCAGTGCGGAGTTGTCTGCTTACTCGCAGGTGCTTGGAAACTTGGGCGCATGGGGGCTTGAATCTCTTTCTGATCAAGCGTGGCAGATGATTTCTGACCCCGGCTACCACCTCAACGCCGGCCTTGTCATGCAGCAGATTCGACAAACCCCTGAGTACAAGGCTGCGTTCCCCGGTATGGATGAGATCAAGAACAAGGGTCTCGACATGACGGAGAACCAGTACCTCAATCACAAGATGGACATTCAGGACCAGTTTGCCAACTCGGGCATCCCTACCAAGATGCTGACCCCCGAGGAGATGGGGAAGCTGATTTCCAACGGTGTGTATCAGGGCAACCTTGCCGCTCGTTTGCAGAAGGGCTACGAGATGGTCAAGAACGCCGATCCGTACATCAAAAAGACGTTGCAGGATTGGTACGGCGTGAAGCCCGGACACCTCCTCGCCTACATGGTGTCGCCCAAGCATGGACAGCAGCAGATCGTCAAGGAAGTCCAGGCTGCCATGATCAACACCGAGGCGCACAACGCCAAGTTCAATGGTCTTGATCAAAAGACTGCCGAGCAGTTGTCCAAGCAGATGACCTCTGGTGGGTATGGCATGGACACCTACAAGACGGGCTTTGCCAAGGCCGCAGGTGAACAGCCGTTGGAGCAGGCGCAGATCGGTCAGCGTGGTCAGGCTACGGTCTCGCAGCAGCAGATCCTTGCCGGCACGTTCGCAGGCTTGAAGGAGCCGGGTGTCGGCTCACAGGCTGAGGCTCAGCGTGCAATCGAGCTGGCTTCTCAGGCACGCACCGCAGGCTTGCAGGGTGGTGGTGGCTACGCACAGAACGCCTCGGGTGGACTCGGTATCGGTTCTGCCAGCAGCGAAGGCACCGGCAAGTAGACACACGCTGTAGCGTTTTCTGATACACTTACGTCTAGTGGAGCTTTGGCCGGACTGGTCCGTGAGCTAAGGCCGCTGCCCGATGGGACTCGGCAACCCCATTGTGTAGATGCCAACTTACCCAACTATCCGTATTCACTTCCTCCGGTGAGTATGCGTAAGGGATGGAGAGATCAACATGAGTGAGTCTGACGAGTTCTACGACGATCAGGATTCCGGTAACCTTGACCCCAACATTCGGGCCGAACTTCGCAAGTCGAAGGAGCGAGCACGAGAGGCCGAGGATGCCAAGCACGAGGTGATGCAGCTCAAGCGTGAGTTGGCTTTCACCAAGGCAGGGATTCCTGAGACTGGCGTTGGAGCACTTCTTCGCAAGGCATACGATGGGGACACCGACCCCGAGGCGATCCGCAAGACCGCCGAGGAGTACGGAATCTTCGGAAGCAATGCCAGCGACCAGGAGCGCATTGACCCGGTTCGTGAGGAGCTTGAGCGTCACCGCAGCATCGCAGGTGCAACGGGAACCAGCAACTCTGGCCCCAGCCCCATGCAGGAGTTTCTTGCAGCGATGGAGGGTGCCGGTAGTGCAGACGAGATCATGGAGATCATTCGCTCCACGGGCGCCGAGAGTGGCGTTTTCCCAACAAGCAACTAACCGGGGAATCCTAGACTCATAGGAGAGTCCCCCAATGGCTTACACGCCACCCATGACTACCACGGGTGCGACTACGACTACCATTGGTCTTGCGCAGCAGGCGTACGACCGGATGGCTCGATTCGCCCTCCGTCCTGAGCTGTACTTCGACAACGTGGCTGACATCAAGCCCACGAACCAGTCGATGCCCGGTTCGTCCGTTGTGTTCCCGATCATCTCGGACCTGAGCATTGCCTCGTCCCCGCTGACCGAGAGCACGGATGTCACCCCCTCGGCCATCTCCGAGAGCACCGTCACCGTGACGCTCGCTGAGTACGGTAACGCCGTGCTGACCACCGCTGCCCTGCGTGGTGAGAGCTACGTCGAGGTGGACCCAATCGTCGCCAACGTCATCGGCTACAACGCTGGTGTCTCGATTGACGAGGTTGCCCGTGACGTGCTCAAGGCCGGAACGAACGTGGCCTACACGAACGGCAAGACCGCCCGTACCAGCATCGCCAGCACCGACGCTCTCAAGGCTGCCGATGTCCGTGCTGCGAAGGCTCGTCTGCGCTCGCAGAACGTCCCGAACTTCAACGGGTTCTACACCGCCTACATCCACCCGAACGTGGCCTACGACTTCACGTCGGAGACCGGCTCGGCTGCGTGGCGTGACCCGCACACCTACTCGCAGCCTGGTGAGATTTGGGCCGGTGAGCTGGGTGCCTTCGAGGGCTTCCGCTTCATTGAGACCCCTCGCTCGCCAGTGTTCCAGGGTGGCGGTTCGTCCACCGGAACCGTGGGTGCGAACGTCTACGCCACCCTCTGCGTCGGGCGTCAGTCGCTCGCAAAGGCGTGGAGCATGGTCGATGGGAACACCGAGACCCCGCATGTGGTCCCCGGTCCGATCACCGACTACCTCCGCCGTTTCGTGCCGTGGGGCTGGTACTGGCTGGGTGGCTACGCCATCTACCGTCAGGCGTCGGTGCAGCGCATCGAGTCCGGTTCGTCCCTGACCTACAGCGACCCGGCAATCGACCAGTAGTTAGAAGGGGGGGACTGACGTGGTTCAACAGTGTGCGCACTGTGGTTCGTTCGACATCATGGCAGGCACGGATCACTACCAGTGCCTTTCATGCGGACTCCACACGCACGCTAAGGGCCACAAGTCAGTCCCCCCCTCCTCCTACGACCCCCCGAAGGAGAACTAAATGGGCGTCAGCTCACCAACCGGCAACGGCGAGAAGCGTGGACCTGAGTTTGCCGGTATGCCCGGTACTCCTCTCCCCGGCTACCGTCCCGACCGTGCTGCGGCGAACAACGCTCAGTACGGCATGACGCACGACATGGACAGCGCAATGGCTGCCGATGGTCGTGTGGACATGAAGGACGATGGCAAGTTCACGAAGATCACCATGCTTCCGAACTTCAACCCGAACCCCACCCGCTCGCACCTTGGCGACCCCCTCATGGGCGCTAAGGTCATTATGAAGGGCAAGCCCAACCGATGACCCCACAGCGCGTCGAGGACACCAAGATTGCCACGGCTGAGGATCTCTCCGGCCACATGAACAAGGACTACACCTTCCCCAACGTCCGTGCGATGGGTGGGAAGATGCGTCCGGCAGACGACAACTGGCAGCTCAAGGAGCCGGTGGTCATTCAGGACATCTCCGCTGACTCGCACGGCTCCTGGGCCAACGGGGTCAAGACCCCCAACGAGGTCCACGGCTTCCCGTTCAAGGTGCGTGAGGTCTGATGCGCGAGTCTCAGGTGGACACTTGCGGTAAGGCGTGCGGCGATGGCTGCCCCTCTTGCGGTGCGTCCTTCTCAATCAACTTCAAGCCACGGGACATCCGTGGTGACTTCTTCGGCATCCCCGACCCCAAGCTTGAGGGCGAAGGCGGGACCGAGCAGACCAACGACACTGATTCCTACTAGGAGATTACATGGCCCGTCTGCGGTTTGATGCCGTCAAGGGTGCGTTGGACGCGGCCCTTGATACTGGTACCACCACTATCTCGTCTCCTGGTCTTGCACGACTTGGTGCGGTTGCATCTCCCAATGTTGCCCTGATCTGTTTGTATGGGGTAGACCCCAACGGCAATATCACCAGCTCGGAGAACGTTTACGTCACCGCTCACACGGCTGGTTCTACTTTTGCCACGATTACTCGTGCAGGTGATGGAACCACTGCTGGACAGTGGGTGGTCGGTAGCCAGTGGACGCATGGATTTGGTGTTGCTGACGTTGCCGACATTGAGGCCAACTCCACCAGTGGCGTTACCACTTTCAACACCCGCTCGGGTGCTGTCACGCTTACCAAGAGCGACGTGACCGGCACCGGCCTCACCTACACCGACGTTGGCGCTGACGCTTCAGGTGCTGCCGCATCTGCGCAGAGCGCAGCGCAGACCTACTCCGACCGCTACGCAGGCTCCGCCGCCGGCACAAGCGGGCGACCGCTTGCCGCCACGGACGCCAGCGTCACCAACCCACGCACGCCGACCGCTCACGCCTCGACGCACGGCGTCGTCGGCTCCGACCCGGTGGCGATTGCCTCGTCTCAGGTCAGCGGCCTCGGTGGAGCGGCGGCCCTCAACGTCGGCACGACCACCGGCACCGTCGCCGCAGGAGACGACAGCCGGATTACGGGCGCAGCTCAGACGGCAAACAACCTCTCCGACCTTGCCAGCACTTCAACCGCCAGAACAAACCTCGGCCTCGGATCGTCGGCAATCACCTCATCGTCCGTCCTCAACGTCCTCGACTACGGCGTCGTCAACGATGCCTACCTCGGCGCGGGCGGTACCTTGTCAAGCAGCACTTGGACCGACTCGGCGGCACCGTTCACTTCGGCATCGGTCGGCAAGTCCATCTGGATCGAGCAGACAAACGGCGTCTGGTTCCGCACCACCATCGCCACCTACATCTCGTCCACGCAAGTCACGATCACCGCCACGCCAGCCACCGTCGACTTCCAAGGCGTCTACATCTTCGGCACCGACAACTCGACGGCGCTAACGAGCTTGTGGTCTACGGCCACCACCCTCGCCAACAGCGGACAAGCCAAGCCCGTCTACTTCCCGGCAGGCGGCTACCTGTTCAACACGGGCATCTTGTCTCGTACCACGCTGGCGCAGAGTGCCATCCAGATCCTCGGCGGCGGTTTGCAACAGACGACGTTCTACCCGATCAACGTCTCCGCCACTCCCGGCGCGTGCGTCACGACCTCAATGACCGACACGGCGTACTGGTACTCCGGGCCGGTCAACATCTCGACGCCCAAGATCGCCCCGGTGCTCGACTTCGCCATCAATGGCAACCTCACCGGCACCGGCGACATTGGCATTGACCACGGTCCCGGCATCGGTGGGATCTATCGCGTCTACGTTGCCAACTTTGACCAGGTGCCCGACACCACCTACCCGACCTCGGGCAACGCCGGCGGACGTGGCTGGCGCATCCGCAACCTGATCGTCAGCGGGACCACCCGCTACACCGAGCAGACCAAGTTCCTCGCCGGCGCAGGCGTCGACAAGTGCTTCGTCGGCGTGGAGATTGACGCCGCCACCGGCACGAACTCCTTCGAGGGGACCAACTTTGAGAACTTCCAGGTGCGCATCACCGAGCCGGGCGCTCGTGCGTTCATGGTGCGCGGCTCAGGAACTGTCTCGGCGCTCCTGTACCACTCCACAATCAACGCCAATGGCGTTGTTGGGCCGGGGTGCTCGTCCGAGGGCGGGACGTTCTTCCGCTCAAAGATGACGACGGCATTGACCACTGGCCTCAAGCTCGCAGCCACAACCGCATCGCCTCCCACATACACGGCTAATCAGCAGATCACGGTCAATCTTGCCTCCAACACACTTGTCTCAATCTCGGCGGGCACGACCATTCTCATCGGCGGCGTCTACTTCACGAGTCCCTCGTATCAGGCGGTAGGTTCATCGTCGATCAACCTGATCGCTCCCAACGCAAGCGGCACCGTGGGCGCCAGCACCAACGTCTTGATCCCCTACGGGTTTAGCGGATGCCCTGCCATCATTGGAATAACCTCAGGCTCAGTCTCAGGCACCGTCACGTCTTTGCCGACCTCGGCGGGCACCAACTGGCGAGTTCAGGACGGCCAGATCGTCAACCTCGTCAACCCGACGACCATCTCGGCGACCACCACGTCCTCGAGCAACATTGTCACGCTCGCTTCGGGCAACACGGCGACGGTCTGGCAGGGATGCAGCGTCCTGATCCCAGGCGCAGGTCCGAGCGGCGGTCCGCTCCTGACCAACGTCACCAAAGTCCTTTCGAGCACGACGTTCCAGACGCAGACCTCGGCGTCCGTGGCAGTCTCGGGAGCATCGGGCACCGTCAACGTTCAGCAAGCCTTCATGGTCTACGGCAACAACGCCTCGGCAGCCACGGCGATCAACACCTACTCGGTCACGGCCAACGCCACCTTCGCTTCGGGTTCGTTCGTCGAACTGCCGCCGGTTGGCATTGTTGTCGGCACGCCCAGGCCCGGTGTGAGCAACACGACCACGGACGCTTCCCGCCTCGTCGGATCGGTCGTCAATTGGCAGATGGAGAACAGCGGAGCGCAAGCCACGTCAATCCTTGCATTTGTTTCGCCGTCCGCCTCAATGCAATACAGCGGTTGGGTCGGGTCTTCCCTCATCAACTACCCGATCGTCCAGGCATACGGGACTTTTCAGACGACCGCTGGCACGCTCGCAGCTGGAGCAACCGCAGGACTCACCAACGCTTCTTCGGGCATTGGAATCAAGGGCAACGCTACGACTCCGTACGACGTGTTCATTCCCGGCGGCACTGCTTCGGGCGCTCCAAGCTCGGGCACGCACAACCTGTTTGAGATTGTCCCGGATGCCACCGGTGTGCTTTGGATCTGTACCGTGGCGGGAACTCCGGGGACGTGGGTGTCGGTCGCCCCATCGCAGGTGCAAACCAACTTCTACGTCACCGCAGGCGCTTACAGCGGCACAACGCCAACGTGGGCCAAGACAGCGGAGATCATCGTCGTCGGTGGTGGCGGTGGCGGAGGAGGTTCAGTAGTCTCGACAGCCGCCGGAGGTGGTGGTGGAGGAGGCGGCGCTGGCGTGGTCCTGTCTCGGGTCGTCCCCGTCCTCGCCAACACGGCCTACTCGGGCGTCGTCGGAGCGGGCGGTGGTGGCGGCGCAGCCGGTGCAAACGGTTCTGGAGGCACCGCTTCAACGTTCGTTCACAACAGTCAGACTTACTCGGCATTGGGTGGCGCTTACGGCTCTGTGGGCGTGTCGGGTGGCATCGGCGCCGGTGGGCTTTACGGCACCGCCGGTCCTAGCGGTTACGTTTCCCTCACAATGGGTTCAGGTGGCCTTGGCGGTTCAAGCACAACGGCCTCAAGCACCGTCGGCCCTATCCCATTTGGCGCCTCAGGCGGCGCAGGCGGCTACCCCTCAAGCGGCGCAGGCGCCACGGGAGGCAAAGGCGGAGCCGGTGGCGCTTCAACCGGAGGGGCCGTAACTGGCGGCGCTAACACCGGCTTTGCCGATGGAACCGTCGGGTCCGATGGTGAATCATCCGTCTACAGCTCGGGAGCATCGGCGCTCACCAAGCCAGGCGGCGGCGGCGGCGGTGGTGGTGGTGCAGCCGGCACGTCTGGAGCCGCCAAGGCCGGCGGCGCAGGTGGCACCGGCTCGGTGACGATCATCTTCCGAGCTGCATAATGTACGGCACCGCCTATGCCGTAGGTGCGTATGATGCTGATGTCACTGTTGGGCTAAAGCCATACTTCACCCCACCCACGGTCAAAGACATTGCACCCTACCTTCCCGATTCAAGCGGTCTACAGGTGCGTTTGTTCCGCCACTACGCAACCAGGTATCGAGGGGTCAACGTCTACCTTCTCTCGGACGGGACGTTTGTGCAGGACACCGCCACCCCCGAGAACGCAAACAGTGGCTACCCCCTGCCGTGGATCTTGAACAACGACCCAACAAAGATTGGTTGGAACCCTCCGTCATACGTCAACGGTCAGATTGTCTATGGGCCAGAAGTTAGTTGGCCCACGGGTGCGCTTCCCAACACCTACTCAACGGTGTACAACATTGACGGAACCGTTACGACAACTGCACTGTCCCCGTACATTGCTAAGATATACGAGGGTGGTCATCGCCACCCCCTTACCAACGATGAGGCTGCTGCACTCACCGCAGCCGGTTACTACGTGGAGTACGTCTGATGCCATACCGTGAACTTGCTGGCGTGCTGAATCAGCTTGCCGGGACCACCAACCTAGAGACCGCTGGGGCTGCCAACGCCTATGCAGGCACGACCAACCTTGAGCTGGTCCACGCCCTCAACGTCAAGGCAGGGATCACTGTTCCCCCATTCCTTGAGTTTGCTGGTGCGTGCAACAGCATCGCCGGCACCAATGGACTTGGTGGGGTAGAGGCACTGAACGTCAAGGCTGGGAACACCCTGCCATGATGGAGCACGACTGCCCTGGTGAGACCTGCTGGTATTGCAAGGTCGCCTCTGTTTCATTTTCGGCCTCGTCTATGCCCACACGAAACAACTCGGTTGCCGAGACGAACCGTGCCGAGAAGCAGTTGACCAAGGACCGTGACGCTTTCAAGGCGATGCGTGAGCAGGGCATCCAGCCCGCTCGACTCAAGGGCGCTGCCGAGTTGCAGGACAAAGCCCACACCAAGCACGAGATTGAGACTGGCAAGCTTCTTGGGAACAAGGGTCTTGCCTCCAAGGTGGAAACCACCGTCAAGGAACTTGCCAAGCGGTGAGGCTGCAAATCTACGGAGACAGGATTGGTTGGACCGGATACGGTCGGATGGTCCATGAGATCCGTGCTGCCCTAGAACGGGCGGGCGTTGAAGTGGTGGACTACGAACGGGATTGTAAAGATCCGATCCTGTTCACCTGCCCCCCTCAGCGCCCCGAGGGTTGGTGGGAGGGACAGTCTGTTTCCCTGCTGACGATGTGGGAATCCACTGAGCTTGCGATGGATCACCTTACTGCCGTTCCCTTGTTTGATCGAGTCCTGGTTCCCTCGGAGCAGAACTTGTCAATGTTCTCTCGGATCAACCCAAACACGACAAAGTTCACGCTTGGCTGCGACTACGACCTGTGGAGCATAACGCCGCACGTTATGTCGGACCCTTTTACTGTCATCACGGCTGGCAGGGGTGGCCGGCGCAAGGGCATTGACATCTCGATCAAGGTGTTCCGTAGGTTCTCTGACTACATTGTGCGAAAGGGATACCCTCGCCCGAGGCTTATCATCAAGTCTCCCGTCAACCTCTCCAAGAAGTACGATGACATCATCGTCGTGGACGAGGTGCTGTCCGAGGAGGACGAGAAGAAGCTCTACGACTCCGCCCATGTCTACCTCGGGCTGAGCAGGGGTGAGGGATGGGGGATGATCCCGCATCAGACCATCGCCTCTGGCAAGCCCACCATCCTTACCGATGCTCACGGACATGCTGAGTTTGCCAAGTACGGACTTGGAATCGGGTGGCGTGAAGTCAAAGCCGAGACCGAGATCGTTGGCAGATCAGGCAACTGGTGGGAGCCGAGCGAGGACCAGGCTTTTGACACCCTTATTGCCGTGTTTGAGAACTACGGTCACTATGCAGCCCTCGCCCTCAAGAATGCCGAGAAGATTCGTGAGTTCACTTGGGACCGCACGGCTCAGGAGATTCTGCGGGCGTTGCCGAAACAGGGAAAGGTGACGGACAAGTGGTTCGTCTGCCCGCAGACCTACCTCAGCCTCAGGGTCACGAAGCCCATTGACTGCAACATCGGGGACAGGTCTCATTCATTCGTTCCCAATAAAGAGTACAATGTAACAGCAGACGTAAAGCGGGTTCTCTACGACGCTGGGTACGTTGACCCCTCTTGCGTTGACCCGTTTGAGAAGGCGATTTACGAGAAGCCCCGCCCCCAAAGCATTGACGAAGGATTCGCAGCATGACCACCTCATTCAACGATTGGATCGAGAAGGTCTGGCGTCGTGTCTACTCAGGCTCCGCAGATGCCACGGTGCAGCTTGGTTTGTACAACTCCTCAACGAACACCTGGTCCGGTGGCATCTCCTCCTCTGACATCACCTTCTCCGTCACCCCCCCATCGGGCAGCAACCCCTCCACTGTCCCGACCAACGCTCTGCGGGTGGGTGCGGTTCTTTCGATTGACCTTGAAGTCATGTACGTCACGGGCTACAACAACACCTCCAACTCGGTGACTGTGGTTCGTGGGTACGAGGGTTCCGTTGCTGCTGCGCACACGGGCGGAACGCTTGTCTACATCCAGCCGGTGTACACCAAGTTCGATGTCGGCGTGGCGCTGAATGACGAACTCCTCCGCCTGTCCTCCCCCGGCAACGGTCTGTTCAAGGTGGGCGTGGAGACGATCACCTACAACCCCGTCTACATGGGCTACGACCTTGCTGGCATCCCGACGAACTTCATCGACGTGATGGAGATTCGCCACAAGATCCCGTACCCGACGAGGAACTACCCAAGCATCAAGAAGTGGAAGGTGCTCCGTTCCATCCCCGACGCCGGTGTGTTCCCCTCGGGCGCAGGCATCGTCGTCTACGAGTCGGGCTACCCTGGTATGCCGATGTACGTTCAGTACAGCGCCCCGTTCACCACGGTTGATCCGGCTGCATGGGCGAGCACGTCCGATGTGGCTGCTGCTACGGGGATGACTGCGACAATGGTGGACATCCCGCCCCTCGGCGCTGAGATCCAGCTCACCCTGCCCCGTGAGATCCGCAGGAACTTTATGAACAGCCAGCCCGATCCTCGCAAGGCCCCCGAGGTTCCTGCCGGCTCCATCTCCAACTCTGTACAGGCTTTGATGATGACGTACAACTCACGCATCAGTGAGGAAGCAGATCGTCTCATGCGCCAGTACACCCGAGTCGAGGGTTGGTAGTGGCCGCTCTCACCCCCACGCACTCTTACACCCTCCCCTACCGGAGTCGTTCGGGTACTGTCGCCGGCACAGAGTTGCTTCGCTTTGGCGAGGAGATCCCCACCCCGTCCGTTGCTGTCTCTATTCCCCCTACAGGTGGATTCCCTGTCAGCATTGACGGTCGGAACTACATGGTGGATACGTCCTTTGAGCCGTACCGCCGTGAAGCGTTCAAGCACAAGTCCATCCCACCGCAGCGTCAGTCGCTCCACTTTACCAACAACCCCGACGATGGCACCATCTCCACCGAGGGACTGTGGCGGCGTGAGACGCGGGACTGGTCGCTCGGTGCGGGACAGATTTACTTTGACCGCAAGAAGTCCGATGAGGCTCGCTTCTACCGCAGCAAGGGTGTTGACCCCTGGACCCAGTGGCAGCTTCAACTCCTCCCTGACACCAAGGTTCAGTACACCGCCGCCAACAGCACCAATGTTGTCAAGGCTATTCGAGTCGGCAACTATGTCTACTGGCAGGACGGCAACACAATCCGCTTTACTTCCTACTGGCCGAACCAGATCGGCATTACTCAGTCCGTTGGACCTGTCGGTAGTGGCACTACGACGTTCAGCGTCAAGTCCACCGCTGGTTGGCCCGCTAGTGGATCACTGTTCTACATCATCATTGACTCCGAAGTCATGTTGGTCAGTTCGTGGTCGTACAACTCCGGCTTGGGATATTACGACATCACGGTCGTTCGAGGACAACAGAACACCGGCGTTGTAGGTCACACCAACACCACCGTCACTCCCTACACGGCACTTGCCACGGGAATCACGGGGACGATCCTTGACTTTGTTACCGATGGATATAACGTATGGGTGCTGACCACCGCTGGTTTGTTCAACACCATCGTTGGCAACACTGACGGTTGCGCCAAGCTCACCTCTTGGACTCTCACTCCCCTCGTCGGGACTTCGCTTACGGGGGTGCTTGCATGGGCTGGCGGGCGTCTCATCATGGCGCTCAACAACATCCAGTCCCTCGGTTCAAGCAGCGTTATGACCGTCCCCACGGGTTCGAGCGTCTTTGACCTGACCAGTGCAAAGCAGGGAACTGCCGTGGCGAAGATTGTTGGTTACTTGGCTGCCAACATCAACTCGTCTCAGACTTCAATCACGGTTGACTATTTGCAGTCAGCACTTGGCACTGGTGCTTATGTGCAGATTGAAGGCGAGATCATCAAGGTCGGTTCTTCTCCAAACATGGGCGCTACCTCTCTCGGCACCGTCACCCGTGGTCAGCTCTCCACCATCGCTGCCGCCCACAACGCAGGCACCCCGATCTACAGCATCAACAGCACCAGCGCCGCTGTTCCCAACTTTGCAGGCGTCCAACCCGTAGAAGCGGGCTTGCTCTACACCCACCCGAACCTACAGTGGAAGTGGACGGGCATCGCAGGTGGTTCGTCACAGATTTACTTTGCGGGCCACCCTGACGACACCGAAGATCCTGGTCTTGTCTACCGCAGCACGTTGACCTCTGGCACGGCATCTTCCACCACGGCAGTAGCCGTTTCAGGTGGGTTGACCATTCCTGTTGTCGCCCTTCCAATGCCCGCAGGCGAGTACCCCACGGCTATTCGTAACTACTTGAACTACATCTTCGTGGGTACAAATAAGGGAATCCGAATGTGCGAAACCCTGAACGCACTCGATCCCACGGGCAACACGGGCGATCTCAAGTCGGGACCGCTGATCCCCAATATCACTCAGCCTGTCTCCTCCCCCGTCACCGCCATCATGGGCTACGACAGGTACGTCTACTTCGCCTGGAACAACTACGACTCCACCTCCTCGGGCTTGGGTCGCATGGACCTGACGAGCTTCATCGACACGCAAGCTCCTGCCTACGCTTCTGACCTGATGATCTCGGGGCAGGGGACCGTGACGTGGTTGGACTTCGACCCCATCAACAACAGCCCCCTAATCTCCTTTGACCCGATCTCGGGGAACGCCGCCATCTACACCGCCGACCTTGACAACTGCGTTGAGGAAGGGCAGGTGGACTCCGGCCTCATCACCTACGGCATCCCCGATTTCAAGAACGCTGTCAGCATTGACGCCAACATTGAAAACATCAGTGGTTCCACCAGTTCCTCGGTAGCGTTTGAGGTTGCGGTGGACAATGGTGCCGCCTTGAGCATTGGTTCCTACTCCGGCCTTGCTGCCAAGACCACGCTTCCGTTCCCCACCCAACAGTTCGGTGAGCAGTACCGCATCTACACGGACCTCTACCCCGCCACCGATGCCAATGGTAACTATGTCTCCCCGACGCTCAACCGTTGGACCTTGAAGGCCCTGCCTGGTATCCCATCTGGTATCACCATCATGGCTGTCCTGCTGTTCTACGAGCCGTTTGACATGGACGGAACGATGGTCTACCAAGATCCCTACGTTGAGTACAAGTACCTAGAGCTGTTGCGTCAGCAGCAGAAGGTAGTCACCTACGTTGAGGGTTCGTGGTCAGCGTCCGTCACGGTGGACCTCATTGAATGGCTCCCCGAGCGCCGACGCCCCACGGTTCAAGGTGGCTACCACGGCGACCTTGTTGTTACTCTCAAGACCATTACCGGATGATAGGATAGTTTGATGTCGTTTTCTGTTCGCTCTTACTCTGGCTTGGCCCAGGCTTCTACGTTGCAGGCGGGGATGGACAATATTGTTGCATCGTTCAACATCGCCAGCGCCGACTCTGCCACTTGGGTTGAGACCAACGGTTCTTCGCAGCAGCTTGGCTACTCGGGCAACTTCGTGTGCGTCATCGGTTACGGAGGGTCCAACGAGGAGAAAGTGCTGTGCTCCGGCATCAGCGGGACGCAGGTAAACATTGCAAGCCGTGGCTACGATGGCACGACTGCTTCAAGCCACGTTGCCGGCGAGGTTGTCATGCCGGTGTTCTCCTCTGTGGAGGCATACGAGGCGAACAAGGTTGCCAACCAGACGCTAGGGCAGGTGACTACTGCGGGCGACATGCTCTACGCCAGCGGGCTGAACGCCCTCGCCCGCCTCGCAGTTGGCTCCAACAGCCAGAACGCCCTTCTGTACACCAACAGCGGTGTCCCCGCATGGCTCGGTGCGGGCGTTCAGGGAACGACCTTGCAGACCACCAGCACCGGACTACAGTGGGTGACAAACATCCCGCCGCACGGCCAGTTTGACAACAGCGCAGGCACGGCACAGACCATCAGCACCAACTCCACGGCAGATCAGCAGGTCAAGCTCTCCATTGCTTCCACCTACACGCTCGGGACCAACACCCCCACCGTTTCCTCTAACGTGGTCACGATCAACCGTGCAGGGCTGTACAAGATCACCCTTCGCACCGGCTTGCAGGCAACGTCGATCTCGGGCAACGCCCTCGTCATGCCGGTCCTCGTCACCCCCGATACGACTGGCTCCACCACTGTCACTCACTACGGTTCTGCGTTCACGGCGAACTCGGCGGTGGACACGGTGGGGACGCTTGAGGTTGTGGTTCCGATCAACCCGTCCAACACGGCCAAGACGATCACCCCGTACATCTCGCTTACGACTATTACGTCAGGAACGAACAACGTCACGGTCCCGAAGTCCTCGGGCAAGAACTTTCTCACCGTCACCTACCTCGGTCCTCTCACTTAGGAGTAATCATGGCTATTTGTCCTTTCGCTCAGTGGCACGGTCCTGTCCCCAACATCGGTGGGAAGATGGGGCCGATCAAGCTTGGTGTGGTTCACATCATGCAGGGTTCCCTCGGTGGTTCCGATGGTTGGTTCCACAATCCCTCGGCTCAGGTGTCGGCGCACTTTGGCATCGGCAAGGACGGGACCATCTACCAGTGGGTTGACACTTCCGACATCGCATGGGCTGAGGCCAACTACAACGGGCAGGCCATCTCGGTCGAGCACGAGGGCTACGCTGGCGAGCGGCTGACGGACAAGCAGGCGTGGTCGCTTGCGTGCCTGATGAAGTGGGCGCGTGAGGCTCACGGCCTCCCGATCCGTCGCACCTTCGATCCCAACGGGACGGGGTGGTTGGGTCACGGTGAGCTTGGGAACGCAGGTGGTGGACATCAGGGTTGCCCTGGTCAGCCTGTTCTTGATCAGCTCCCCGGCATCATCTCCTTTCTGCATCATGGCAAGACTCCTGCTGGACCCGCTGCGCCCGCTACCCTCCCGGTTCTCTCGCAGGGTGCTACGGGCATGGCTGTCATCAAGTTGCAGCAGCACCTCGGTATTGCAGCAGATGGTGTGTTTGGTCCCGCCACCACCGCAAGCGTGAAGATGTTTCAGCAGACCCACAACCTCCTCTCAGATGGTGTTGTCGGTCCTGCTACATGGGCTGCGCTAGGCGTCTGATGAACTGGCCGTACCTGAACAACGTCCTCGGGGCGCTCGCCTCGGGGTTCATCGTTGCAGGTGCGCTTGTCGGAATCGTGGCAGGGATCGTCCGCACGATCCGTTGGTGGAGGAAGCGATGATCGGTCGCCCTGAGTCTCGGTTCCACAAGTGGCAGACCCGTGCGCTTGAGCGGTTTGATGTCTGGTTCACCTCTCCCTCGTGCGTGTGGCAGACCCTCTTTGTTTGCGCCATTATTGTCATCGTGGAGGCCGTGCGCCCCGACCTTGATCCGCACTTCTTTGTCCTGCTCATGGTCCTCACGGTCTACTCCGCTATCACCCAGCCCGCCCTCGCTCAGTCCTCGGCAGCCACGGCAAAGAAGCTTGAGCTGATTATGGAGCGGCAGCAGGGGGTCATGGATTCCCTCGTCCTCTTGCAGCAGGAGCAGGTCGAGGAGTTGGAGGAGACCAGTGAGATCCTTGAGGACGTACAACAGATCCTTCGTCGCAACGAACCCTGATGTGGGGGGAGATCGCATGGCTCTCGGCCATTGGGTGCGTCGGGATGGCGATTCAGGATTCGGTGGGGACGTTCCTCGTCCGAGCAATCAACACCAACCGACCCAACCTGGCCGGGGCAATGGACGTGCTCGGGGACATCGCCAAGATCCTGATTCTCTCCATCTCCGCCAACGACCTGACGCACGGGTACGGATGGAAGGGCTACCTCGGGATTATTCCCATTCTCTGTACTGCCTTTGTCGTGACTCACCATTCAGTGAAGTTGGCGAGTGGGATGGAGGATTCTGAGGATGCCGCCGAGGACGACGACAGGGACGCAAGGATCAAGAAGCTCGAAGCGCAAGTTGCCGCCCTTACTCCCCAAGTGTGAGTCCTGTTTCTTCTACCCGCAGATTCCTACAGGTACGAAATGCTGGAAGTGTACAATTGAGAAGTGTTGCTCCCGAGTGGAGAAAGGTAAGTCATGTCCGACACATTGGGTGGACCCAAGCAAACTCCACAGCCGGGTGATCTGGTCCTAGCGCACAACAAGGGTGCCTTCGCTACCCTGATCCGGTTCGGCCAGTGGCTCCGTCCCTCGTGGCGGAAGTACAAGAAGTGGAACCACGCCGCAATGGTGGTCAATACCACATCTGGTATCAAGTGCGTGCAGATGGGACGGTTGGGTCAGACTTGTTGGATTGAAGATGTAGCACCTCGTGGATACACCGAGATCCGCCCCTGCCCTGCTAACGTGGATCGTGTTAGGGCCGTTGATTACGCCTTGCACCAAGTCGGAGTCAAGTACAGCGTTGCGACCATTCTTTCCATTGCACTCAACCTCATCACCCCATCGTGGCTGCGGTTTGATTTCCGTCGCCACGGCACCGCTCTCATCTGCTCCGCTCTCGTTGCACGGTCATGGGAGCACGGGGGCTGGGATGTCCCCGGTGACTACGACCCGTACCAGGTGACGCCGGCTCAGCTTGCCATGTGGACTGAAACCTAACCCTTACCAAGGGAGAACCATATGAAGGGTTACGCACCAACGACGCATGTGGTCATTCCTGACTGTCAAGTCAAGCCAGGTGTCCCCATTGACCACCTTCGGTGGGCCGGTCAGTACATCGTGGACGAGTTCGCCCACAAGCCCAACGTCAAGATCATCTGTCTTGGCGACTTTGCTGACATGGAATCCCTCTCGCTCTACGACAAGGGCAAGAAGGAGATGGAAGGACGCCGCTATGCAGCCGACATCAAGGCAAGCAACTACGCATGGTCTGTACTCAATCAGCCCTTGGTGGAGTACAACCAAGTCCGCAAGCGGTACAAGGAGAAGCGTTGGAACCCTGAGCGTCATCTCACCCTCGGGAACCATGAGGACCGGATCGACCGTGCTGTCAGTTTGGATGCCAAGCTGGAAGGCACTATCTCCCTAGACGATCTTGACTACGAGCGCAGCGGTTGGCAGGTCCACCCCTACCGCCACATCCTCTGGCTTGATGGGGTCGCCTACGCACACCTGTTCTACAACCAGATGAACGGTCGTCCGTACGGTGGGAACAACATGGAGACCAGGCTCAAGACCATCGGCCATTCCTTCACGATGGGTCACCAGCAGGTGCTGTTGCATGGACTCCGATATGTTGCCGGCAGGCAGCAGAACGGTCTTGTGGCGGGTGCGTTCTACATGCACGACGAGGACTACCTCGGTCCGCAGCAAGCGTATTGGCGAGGGATCATCGTCAAGCACCAGGTTGAGGATGGCTCCTACGACATCATGTGCGTGTCAATGGATTACCTGTGCAGGCGTTATACAGGCAAGCGTCTGAGGGACTACACTCCTAAGTCCTACGCTCCTCAGTTCAAGGACTCAGATGTACCTCACAGTGACCTGCCCTCGATGCGCCGCTAGTTATCGCATCGCTCCCCTCGCACAGCTCCCGCAGCCCAGCAGGTTGATCTCCACGCTGGCCGACCTTCACCACGGTCATCAGTGTTCTCTCAAAGAAAGTATTGACGAGCGCCGACTGCGTGTGTAGTGTCCCTTGTGTTGACCGAGAGGTCACGAAACCAAGGGAGAGACAGTGGAGATTTCACTGGATGAGTACGATGCCCTGTTGGGTATCGGTGAGGCGTCAGTCAGGCTCCTCACAGAACTGTCACTGGTGACCCGTATCCTTGAGGATGCGGTCCGAGAGTGGAGCGACATCAAGGACCGAGAGGCATCTCTCGGCATCTTCAAGGAGGAAGTCAATGTCTGACTGGATGCAGCCACGACAGCCCATGTTCACCCATCTGTTCCTTGAGGACATGATGCAGGCGAACGCCGAAAAGGGGAAGAAGGCTCAGGCGTTCAACACCCCGTTCCGCTACTCCGACGCCGGCAAGTGCGAGCGTCAGATGGCGTACTCGTTCCTCGGCTTGGAGGGCGAGCCGTTTGACGGTCCCTCCACGCTGGTCACGGAGCTCGGCACCATGATCCATGAGTGGATTCAGGAGGCGATTCTGCGCCGCTACCCCGAGGCCACGTTTGAGGGCAAGAGCCAGGTCGTGACCTCCTCGGGTCACTTCGATGGGATCGTCCCCGATGTCCCCGGTCTTGGCAAGGTGCTGCTTGAGTTCAAGAGCATGGGCGGTACTGCTTACTCCAAGTCCATCGGTGCCGGACAGCGTGGCATGAACGCCCCTGGTGGTCCTCGCTACTCCGCCATCTTGCAGTCGGCGCTGAACGCTCAGGCGAACGGGTGCGACACCATCATCATCGGCCACATCGCCCTCGAAGCCATCTCCCGCCAGAAGGCATCACGCCTCGAACTGCCGGAGTGGAACCGCTGCATCTCCGAGTGGATCATCCCGAAGGAAGTGTGGGAGCCACTGGCTGACGCCGAGATCGCCCGTCAGTTGACGATCCTTGATGAGCTCCGCATGGACCGCCTGCCTCCCCGTCTTGCCATCAACGACAGTGGCGCAGAGGAGCACCTGAACCCCGAGACCGACAAGTCCTGGCAATGCGTCTACTGCTCGTACCGTGAGACCTGCATCACCGATGGTCCCGACACCCCCGTCAACGTCCACATCAAGGGGGAGAAGTGAAAGCAATCTGTACGAAGTGCGGCTACACCAAGACATCTCACGAGTTGGGGGCGGTGACGTGCGATGCCTACGATGACCTGCCCGTGATTCCCGGCGAGATCGTTCTCATCAACACTGAGCCGAAGTACGGCGATTGGAACGAGGCTGTGGTCATCGACGTTGTGGAGTCTGTCGTGGTGAAGATTTACGACCACACGGTTCCGCTCGCAGATGTCATTGCTGACCCCGATAACGACTACGACGAAATCATCGTCCCTCTCAAGAACATCATCAAGCTCCCGAAGGAGGAGAAGTAATGCAGAGTGAGAGCATCAACGAACTGGCGAAGGCCCTGTGTGCAGCGCAGACAGAGTTCACCGCCATCCCGAAGGACAGTGCCAATCCGTTCTTCAAGAGCAAGTACGCCGGTCTGCCGGTGGTGATTGCGGTGGCATCGCCCATCCTCAACAAGCATGGGCTGTCGATCTCGCAGCACATCAGCGTGGAGGGTGACAACGACACGATGACCACCTACCTGCTGCATGAGTCGGGGCAGTACATCGCCCACGCCATGCGCCTGCACTTGGTCAAGAGCGACCCGCAGGGACAGGGATCGGCAGTCACCTACGCCCGTCGCTACTCGTACATGAGCGTCCTTGGTCTGGTGGCCGACGACGATGACGATGGCAACGCCGGCTCGGGGATGCCGACGATCAAGCCCAAGCACGCCGACCCTGCTCCGCACATCGAGCAGGCACGGTCAACCGTCGCTGCCAACAAGCAGGCACCCCCAGCCGGCAAGATCAACGCCTTGGAGGACAGCCGTTGGGCGACCATCGCTGAGGGAGCAAAGCATCCTGGTGCGTCCGAGATGCTGACGGACATCCACGGCAAGGGTGAGAAGTTCAAGTTCCTCAGTGAGAAGCAGGTCGCCGCCGCTTTCGCCGCCGCCACCAAGCTCACTCAGGCACCGCAGTCGGGGACGATGAACAAGATCGCAGACGCCTTCCCCGGCTCGCACGATGAGAGGCCGTTCTAATGGAGCGGTTCTTCGTCGCACTCGCAGCATCCATCATCATCATCGGCACCGTCTTGGTTGCCGTTGCCATCGAAATCGCCAAGTAAGGAGAGAGAAATGCAGAACACATACATCGGTCGTCTCGGGGATGACCCTGCCCTTCGTTTCTCGGAGGCAGGCAACGCCTGGTGCGGAGTCGGGTTCGCCATCGAGGTGCGCAAGAAGGTGGACGGGGAGTGGACCTCGGTTCCGATCTGGTGCGACCTCAAGGTGTTCGGCGCACTGGCCGAGCAGTTCGCATCTTGCACCTCGAAGGGTTCGTCCCTCATCGTCGTGGGTGAGTTGCAGCCCACCGAGTACACGAACAAGCAGGGTGAGACCGTCAAGTCCCATGAGCTGATCGCTCAGGAGGTGGGGATGAACCTGCGTTGGGGTCTCGGATGAGCGAGTATTACAACGACGAGAAGTTCTACATGCCCCCCTCGCAGAAGGGCGACCCTCGATTCCACAAGATCCTTGCGGAGTTGAAGGCAACGCATGAGAGGAAGTCTGCGGACTACGGCACGGGAGATGACTTTCTTGCCAACGTCCGTGCGAGTGCAGGGTGGGGGATCTCGCCCTGGATCGGGACCATGATCCGTGCCAACGACAAGATCATCCGGTTGCAGAGCTTGATCGAGAATGGCAAGTTGGAGAACGAGAGCGCACGGGATTCCCTGATCGACCTTGCCTCCTACGCCATCATCGCCTGCATCCTGCTAGACGAGGAGGGGGGATGAAGTCTTGCTGTGACAACCCCGACTGCTCCGCTCCGTACCACAAGATCGGTACGTCGCATATGTACCACCGGAAGAAGTGCCGGTGTGACTCGTGCAAGGAGGCTGCTGCGCTGATCCGTAACAAGACTGCCGACAGCCGACGCACGGTTGTCGTGGACCATCGAAGCGGGCCAGCACAGTCAGGGGCATTGGATTGGCAGGATGAGGCAGCCTGCAAGGGGGTGGACATCAACATCTTCTTTCCCTACGACGAGACCTCGACGGGACCACGCTCGGTGTCTAGTGAGGCCAGCAAAGTTTTCAAGGAGGAGGCGCTGTCGTACTGCAACCGTTGTCCCGTGAGGGAACAGTGCTTGAAGATGGCCCTGGATTCCTTTGAGCGTGGCATTTGGGGTGGGACGGACCACCGTGAGCGTGCCGACATTCGCCGCTCCCTGCAACGCAACGAGAACCAGCCCACCGAGGAAGTCAAAGCCTACCGAGCGAAGTTGGTGGAGAAGGCCAAGGGAACACCGACCGAGAAGCTGATGGAGTTGACGACGCTGATCGCCAACAACATTGATATTGATGGTTGACACGAAACGTAATCCATGATTCAATGACAGCACCACTACCAAGGGAGATAATCGTGGGCTACATGAAGCAACTTGCACAGGAGATCGAGGAGCTCGGTTTCCACAAGGAGGGCGGTGAAGTCCTCTACTGGAAGGAGTTCCCGTGGGGGAAGGAGACCTGCACCGTCATCGTGCGGAAGGACTACCGGATCTTCCGTGAGCACGCTGGGGGCTACGGCATTGAGTACGCCGAGGGTACGTCACTCTACGACACCATCCCCGGCGACGGTCCGAGCCTTGCCTACGCTGCTGCGATCGAGGCGTTGGAGGAGATTGAGGACCGCATCGCTCAGGGCCAGGACGATGAGTACCTGACCCGTGAGAAGGCCAAGCTTGAGAGGGATCTCCGTGGTGAGTGACGCCGAGATCGGTTCCTATTTCCACCTGTCGCCGGATGTCATCGACATCATCAACAACACTTGTCGCATCTGCGGCCACGGTGCGGGGGACCACACCCCCGACTACTGCATGGTGTGTGATTGCGAGGTGCCAGACAGCACCCAGGACGGTCTGAGCCAGAACAGTACCTCTCAGGGTACGCAAGTGACCGCTTGCTCACAGGACAACGATGTGGATGTACTTACCCGTTTCGTCAGCTTGAACGTGTCCGAATCGTCGTACATCAACCTCGTGTCCGAGATTGCCGACAAGCAGCCAAGTGTAACGAAACTTGACGCTGGCTCAAGTTTCGCTACTGCAACACACCCCGAAAGCGGGGTGGAACGTAGCGGCACCGTGACCATCACGATCAGCCGTGAGGACGCCGAGCGGTGGGCGAGCGACGACGATCACATTCACGCAACTGCTTGGGGACCCGTTGATAAAGCCATCCGAGCAGCACTAGAGGGGGAGCGATGAGCCGAGCCGACAAGATCCGCAACGTCGCACAGCAGGCCCACGACAACGGCGACTGCGATTGCGTGACCATCACCCTCAGCCGTGAGTCAGCAGAGGCGCTCCACCGTTACTACCCGGCAGAGGACAGGCCGCACGAACTCGAACTCGATGCGGCGCTTCGAGCAGCGCTGGAGACGAAGCGATGAGCCAACACAACCTTCACGATCTTTCGATGTTCACTGCCGCAGTGAAGTACGGACGAACGGCAGAGTACGAGGCCGACGAACGGTCAAGTATCACGAACCGTTCCAGACGGGGAGGGGTTCAGAGCGGCGCGACCGATCAGAAGGGTAGGGGTGCGATGAGCGAGTCAAGTGTTGTCAAGCACACCACGCACGCTGGTGACGTGAAGCGTGCAACATCGGCAACAAAGCAGAAGTTCACTGAATCGGTGTGTTTCCTCACACAGCAAACACCTTGGGAGAAGCAATGACTCTCTACCATTGCCCCGATTGCAACCGTTGGCACAACGGCACCGGCCACATCTGCACCGACCCACTCCCGAAGATACGCGACACGAACTCCCTGAAAAGTGCAGTCGTGAAGGCAGCGAGAGACTTCGTTTCCTCAATCGGGAATCCTGGTTTCATGGAAGGCGCTGAACTTGCCCGCCTGATGGATGCGCTGCGTGAACTTGACGGGCTAGATCGACCGTTGGAGGGCAAGTGAGCGTCCTAGACACACTGAGCGATGATGACTGGATCAAGCTCCAACTGAGAGTCATCAAGTTGGAGGAGCAGAACAAGGCGTTTGCTGAGTTTGCTGAGGCCGCAGACCTAGTTCTGCGTGCCATCACTCAATGGATTGAGAGGCACCCATGAGCACCCCGATTGTGAACGTGGATGAGAACTACCAGCACAAGTCCTTGGACTACTTCTACCGCTTGAAGATGGTGAAGCGAGGCAAGGCGATGACCGCCATCCGCGTCAAGTCGCTGAGCATCGGTGCTGTGGAGCGCCTGATTGAGCTTTCGCAGCAGGAGCACGCTGACTGTGACGAGGAGTGCGAGGTGCGGCAGGTGCTAGAAGAGTTGGAAGCATGAGGACATTCCGTTGCCCGTATTGCAACCTGGTGCAGAAGGGGCTTATGATCGAAGCAGCCCATAGGTGCATCAAGAACAGGAACCGGATGACACCGTTGAAGGAGGAGGAGACAGATGAGTAACTATCCCGATGGGATGAGCAGGCGTGACCTGATGCACGTTGGCGAGATTGCACCGGACTGGTGCGAGGACTGCCCGTGCGTGGATGAGGCCGAGAACGTCGATGAGCAGGGCGATGTGTGCAGCCATGAGGACGAGTGCGAGTGCGAGTCCTGCGACTGTGGCTGCCACGCCGAGCCGATCTACGACGATTTCCTGGATGACGATGGGGCAGACTATGACGCTGGATGGTGACAACTGCCCCGTGTGCGGAGAGACCATCGGGCGTGAGCTGCGAGGCCGACCCCGTATCTACTGTTCCGACACCTGCCGATCCCGAGCACATCGGGCTAAGCACAAGCCCGACACCGTGACCGTGGAGATCCCGAGGTGGATGGCCGAGGTGATGGTGAAGGATGCCTGCAACGGGATCTGTTTCAAGGAGCAGGGCGGGTGCAACTCCCACCTGTGCTTCGTGCAGCAGGCGTGTCGTGCAATCTTGGAGGAGAAGTGATGAAGATTCTTGATTTGTTCTGCGGAGCTGGCGGTGCCGGCATGGGATACCACCGTGCAGGGTTCAAGGTTGAGGGCGTGGACCTCAACAACCAACGGCACTATCCGTTTGCGTTCACCCAGGCCGATGCGTTGAAGTACCTGCGCGAGTCGTGGTTGGTATTCAAGTTCGATGCGATCCATGCCAGCCCCCCGTGCCAGTCGTACTCGATCACCAAGCACACTCACAGCGTCGAGTACCCCGACCTGATGGAGCCGGTGCGTGAGCTGTTGGAGGCAACTCGTTTGCCATACGTCATCGAGAACGTCCCCGGTGCGCCGATGCACAACCCCGTGACCCTGTGCGGCACGATGTTTGGTCTAACCGCCACCGATACCGATGGCACCAAGCTCCACCTCAAGCGGCACCGTCTGTTCGAGTCCAACATTCCGCTTGGCGACCCTCCTCCCTGCCGTTGCAAGGAGATGAAGCGTGAAGGCTGGCTCATCGGCGGGGTCTACGGTGGTGGGTCTCCGACCAGGGAGGCGGCTGCGATCCGCAAGGGTGGCTACACCCCGCCCATCCCCGTGCGCCGTGAGCTCATGCAGATGGATTGGGGAACGATCAAGCAGCTCAGCGAGGCGATCCCGCCTGCCTACACCGAATGGGTTGGCAAGCGCCTGATCGAGCACCTGGCATGAAGCGTAGCTCCATCAACCGAGTCAGCTCCAAGCGCCGGCGTGAGAACGCACAACGCAAGGCTGCGATGATTGAGCGGTTCGGACCTCCCGACACCTGGCATTGCTCAGCCCCAATGTTCATGGACACCCGTTGCTACGGCCAGATCCACGGCCATGAGATCCTGAAACGATCCCGTGGCGGCAGCATCACTGACATGGATAACGTAGTCTTGCTCTGCGACTTCCATAATGGACTTGTGGAGGACTTCCCCGACCACGCCCACCGTGAGGGGTTGGCACGGCACAGTTGGGAGAACGATGACTAACCGACCCAAGATCAAGGGGACTGCCTTTGAGACCGAGGTGGTCCGTTACCTCAACGAGAACGGATACCCTCACGCCGAGCGTCGAGCACTTGTCGGGACGCTGGACAAAGGCGACATCACCGGCATGGGGCCGGAGCTGGTCATCGAGTGCAAGAATCACAAGACCCTGGACTTCTCCGGTTGGCTGCGAGAGGCCGAGACCGAGAGAGTCAACGCTAAGGCAGACTATGGCATCGTGGTCGCCAAGCGTCGGGGCAAGGGTGCAGCAGGATCGTATGTCGTGCTGACCCTAGAGGACTTCATCAGGCTATGGAAGGAGCGCGATGCTTAGTTACAACCAGGTTGCCGAGGCTATTGAGTCCGAGGGCAGGAAGATCGGCAAGCTTGCCGAGGAGATCGCTACCCTCGCCGGCGATGCAGCAGAAGCGGAGTCGGACTACAAGATCGCGATAGCCAAGGCCAGGATGAAGCAGCGGGACCTGTTTGCCGTCTCCAACACCAAGTTTACGGTCGGGGATGTAGAGGATCGAGCGACACTCAACACCTCCGATGCACTCCGCACCCATCTCATCGCAGCAGGAGCTCTCACCGCTGCCCGAGATGCCATGCGAGCCAGTCAGTCACGGATGGATGGCCTACGCACGCTCGCTGCGGGATACCGTAACGCCGGGGGCTAACCCCCACAACCAAGATTTGAGAGCCTTAGAGACGATTCTAGGGGCCTCTCACACGATTCTCTGGCCTAGCCCCGTCCTTTCGGGGGTGACGGGGAACCTGCGCGGTGCCAAGCTGCGTCAAACGGGGAATGGATTGACTATCTCCGAAGGTTCCCCGGCCAGACCCACGCGGTGCCAAGCCACGCGGTGCCAAGACGCGAGAAAGCCCCACGGGAGACAGGACCGTGGGGCTTCTCTAATCGGGGCGTCCCCCGAACTGGTGTCACCTTAGCACCTCCGCGGTGCCAAGACTAGTGGGGATCGGGTTCGGCCTCCCACCGCTTGAGCCGGCGCAGCTCTCCTCTCCTCTCCTCGACGGTCGGCCAGTCGGCGGTAGGCGGTCCCGCGTTCCCCATCTCGCGGGCGTTGCGGGCGTCCAGGGCGCGTAGCCTCTCGGATACGGTGCGGTAGGTCATGCTCCCACCTCGATGCAGTCGGCGCACAACACGAACCCCGACACGGCCACGGCATCGCTTGCGGCGTTGGGGTGCATGTTGCTGGCGCAGCTCTCGCACGTTGGCCCGCTCTCGGCGTCGTAGTTCCTCCGAGCACGGTCTAGCGCGGCGTCAAAGTCCTCCCCGTTCTCGTGCATCATATCCGCGAGGATGTCGGCTAGGACGGTCTCGGGGTCATCCTCCTCTGCCCCCACCCATTGCCGGTAGACCAGGGCGAGACGATAGGCACGGTCGGCGCGTGTCTGATTCTCGGTCATGCTTCCACCCTTTTGCGCTCGGCGTCGATGTTGCGGCACGTCAGGCAGATCTCGGGAACGTGGCGCGGGTCTGGCCCATCAAGCTTGGCGGCGTGGTCGGTCTCGCTCTCCCCTCCCACCTTGACGATGATGAAATGATCCTCCATGAATCCCATTGTCTCTAGCTCCTGTTCTAGTGGCAACCTGCCACCGCTCCCCGGCCAGGAATCGAACCCGGCCACGCCCACCAGGGCGGGGAACCCGCTACCGCTTGCGGGTGGTCTTGTGGGCGACCGTTGCGCCAAGGGTGAACCCTCCCAAGGCGGCAAGGTCGGCGGCGAACGGGTAGACCCCGATCCCAAGGGCGACGGCGAAGAATACCAACCCCCAAATACCCCCGGCCACGGTCACGCGCTCCCAATGCGGGCGGGTCATGCGTTCACCCCGGCGTCAAGCGTGTCAAGCTCCCCGGCCATCCATGCGGCCAAGGCGGGAACGTGGACCGTTCGCGACGCGTGCGACCCCCACCAGTCCACCAGCACGGTAACGGTCTCGCCCTCATCGTACCGGGCGCGGACGTTCGGACCACCGAACCCCAACAAGTAGACCAGGGCGGTAGCGGTGACCTCCCCCGACATTGACACGCGCGCTTCGGCGTAGGCTTCGAGAAGGTCGGACGTGAACGCGTCCCACGGTCCCCCGTCCTCTAGCGCGTCGTACTCATCGGCCAGGCGCAACGCGTCCCGGCTTGCCTGCCATCCGTCACCACCAGCGAGGCGGGCGCGGTTCAGAATGGCGCGCGTCTCGTCGGCGTCCTGCCCGGCGTCGAGCCATGCGGCCATCATTGCATCCCACGCGCGCAACCCCTTAGCGGTATCGTCGGCGTGGTCCTCCGTCATCTTCTGATCATTGTCTGACATTCTGTCTCCGTTCTGTCTCTGTCTAGTGCCGGGTGGCACCGCTCCCGCGCTAGGAATCGAACCTAGCCAAGCTCCAAGGCGGGACGCCTCACCTAGTTAGACCAGGTGCGGACCTTGCGCCAGGGGCCACCGTTCACGGATTCCCACAAGTTCCCGCGGTAGACGTTGTGCGCTGCCAGGTAGTTCCCCGGCCCCCGCTTGGTGAACCTGCGCCCGTCCGCATCGGTCCCCGTCAACTTGTAAGTGTAAGTGTCTGCCATCATCCTGCCTACTCTCTCCCCGTGTCGGGGTTCTGTTGTGTCTCGTCTGTAACGCTAATGCCTTGCGGCGTGTCTGTCAATAGCTCCGCGGTGCTAATCTCTACGGGGTCGGAGAATAAATCCGGCTCTATCCATGAGACCGTGCCATCGGTCCCAAATAGCTGGCCGCGGTCCCGGTAGGATCGTTCACTCATGCGCCCATCCTTCCCGTGTCGATAGCCCACGCGGTGACGGTCTCACGGTGCCAGACTGGCGACCCGGAGATGCGGCCATCGGGCGGCGGGAGTAGGTCGCGGGTGATCCATTGCCCTACCGTGGCGGTACGTACTCCGAGCATCTCCGCTATCTCAGTACGTCCGAGCGGCATCGTATCGGCGGCGGCAGACTCTCGTGCCACGGTCACGCGCTTAGCCTCGGTCCATTCTTCGATAGCGAACGCGAACGCTTCAACCGATTCTGCCGACTGATCGGCGGCCAGCTTGTCCACCTTGGCCGCTAGTTCGCTAGGCGTGAGATCCCCGGACACTACCGCGGCGACCGCGATCCTCTGCCTATTGTGGTCTAGGCGCGAGAGGGTAGCGGCGAGACGAACGCCGACGATCCCGGTCCTAATCGCGTCACAAGTAGCCGGGGAGCATCCCCGCGCAATATCGACACGATCCCGGCACCATCTTGCACCCTTGCCGATCCTACGCGCCACGTTCTCTAGGGTCTCGCCGCCATCCATCATTGCAAGAATGGCAGCGCCATCTTCATAAGGCAGAGTGTCGCGGCGTGAGACGTTGGCGGTGAGTTGCAGCGCGAGACGCTCCGCGGTGCTCATAGCCTCGCGGATCGTGGCGGGAATGGTCTCCCATCCCAAGATATCCCGGCACGCGCGTAGCCTACGCTCCCCATCAACTAGCAGATAGGTGCCGTCCCCATGGGGTTCCACGGTAGGCGGCATCGCCAGGCCACTGGCGGCAATACTGTCGGCGAGCTCCCGCAATGCATCCGGGTCGAACGCCTCGCGGTAGTTATCCGCGACGATGGCCGCGGTAGGAATGGTCTCTAGTCTCACGCGTCCACCTTGGTTACGAAAGCGACGTGGTGAGTAGCCCATCCAAGGTCCACTAGCGTTGGGTCTGCCACAAGCTCCCCGAGCACATAATCAATCCATGCGTCATATTCACTTGGTCGAACGTTGCGAAGCGACCATTCTCTAAGGTGGCGCATCGTGTAGGCGTCTAGCATCTCACTGTCTCCCATCTCTAGCGGGACTGTCTATCCCGTTGGTCTCACTGTAGTCTCATGCGCTACAGAATGCAACCCCATTAGGGAAGAATCTTCCCCGCCAGATGGGGGAGCTGCCACCCAGCTCTAGGTCATGGATGGATGGCCCTAGGTTGGTCCTATGCCAAATCTCCCCCATCCTCCCTACTTGTCTCTCATCCCCCTACACTCTCGCGTGATCGTGTCGGGTTCGTGTGTAGTGTGTTCTACTACAGTCTGTCGGCGTGGGTGGGTGAGTCTGACGGGGTGTGTGCCGGGGCGGGTGGGTCTGATATGCCGTGTTACTGCAATCACACATACCGCTCATTTGCATCTCACTGGCTGTCAACCCCAGCAGCTTGAGATTCGATGGCTCTGAGAGGCCCTGAGACCCCTCTGAGGAGATCCTGGACTACGATCTCCTACTTCTTGATCCTCCTCTTATACCGAGAATCGGTACAACGGATCTATCGATCTACTTGGTTGTCGGTTAGAGACTCAAGTGAAAAGATAACTTCACGAGCACCGCCCCGAGCTAGGGACACAGTAACCATTTGCGATTCAGCCGCAGGTGTTCCTCGTGAACTGCGGTGCGGCTTCACCGTATCACGACTGTCAAGGGGATGTTTCCCACAGCCTGTGGATAACTTTCTTCACACGCACTCCTCATCTGTGCATGTAGTGTGGGGGGATGAGTACACTCATCGGCCTCGTCACCCTACTTGTCGTGTTGCAGTTTGTGGAGCTGTGGCTCTACTATCGTCAACTTGAGGAGACTAATGTTGAGGAGGAGGAGTGCTGGGTCTGCGAGTTCTGTGGGACCGAGATCCACTCCACCACCATCGAAGGTTTTGTAGAGGGATTGCGGATTCACGAGGTTGCCATCTACTGTCCTGGTGACGATGATGATGATGAGAGTTACTACAGTACACTGGACTGATGACCGATCTCACCCGCTCCATTGTCCGCTCCGTCACCCCCATTGCTGTCGGGTTTGGCATTTCGATCCTTGCCCACTTCGGCATAAAGTCGTCTGACATTGTTGCGGCCATCGGTTCGGTGACTGCTGCTGTCTACGCTGCTGGCGTGCGGGCGCTTGAGCACAAGTACCCCAAGGTCGGCAAGCTGCTTGGTGTCGCCGGCGCTCCCACCTACAAGTAAGGACGCGAGGGTTCACCGAGGAGGAATCGGGAACCGCACTCGCACCAAGGGAGTTGGTTCAGTTAGGATACCACAAATGGCGATCACACCGGGACAGAAGCAGAAGTTCTTTGGGCTGAGGGAGGCTGGCTACTCCCAGGCCGACGCTGCACAAAAAGCAGGGTTCTCTGTCGCCACCGCTCGACGTTTGGAAAGCCGGGAGAAGTCCACTGTTCGGGGCAAGGAACTCACCCTTGTCAAGCAGATGGAGGATCTGCCCGGACCCAAAAAGCACTCCGAACTCTCCTCCGAGGCACGACGAGCACTAGAGGACTTCGGGTACTTTCAGGAACGGTACTTCGGGCGCATCGCTACCCCGTGGCAGAAGGAGGGGGCGGAGTCCATCGCCAAGCTTCTCGAAACGCCCAATGAGGAGTATGTGGTCATCAACGCTCCCCCTGGTGCCGGCAAGACGGTTACCTTCGTCCACGACATCCCTGCGTGGTTGACCTGCCGCAACCGTGCCATCCGTGGAATGATCGGCTCGGCTACCATGTCCCTCGCCAAGCGCAACCTCATGCGCCTGCGCCGCACCCTTGAGCGAGTAGAGCCGGAGAAGGGCGAGATCAACGCTGTGCGTCGTGGTGACGCCCTTGATGCCGTCAGTACCCTCGCCCAAGACTTCGGACGCTTCCGCCCGCTGGACAAGGAGATTTGGACCAACGAGGCGTTCATCGTCATGCAGGACGAGGATCAGGGAGCCATCTCGGAGAAGGAACCTACTTGGTCCTCCTATGGAATCGACACCTCGTTCATCGGTGGACGATACGACTTTGTGATGTGGGATGACCTCGTTGACCCGAGGAAGATGCGGACCCTTGAGCAGAAAGAAGCTTTGCAGGACATCTACCAGGATGTGTGCGAGACCCGACTGGAACCGGGCGGCCTCCTTGTCTTGCAGGGACAGCGGATTGCATCGGACGATCTATATAGATTTGCACTCGACCTCAACGCCCCAACTGCCGACGAGGACGATGACTTGGACGAGGAGGAGATGACCGAGCGGATTGGCGAGGACCGCAAGGCGAAGAAGTACCACCACATCATCTTCCGTAGTCACTATGCCGACAGGTGCGCTCCCGAGAACCACAAGAAATCAGCTCTCGCCTACCCCGAAGGTTGCCTACTCTCACCACGAAGGCTCCCTTGGTCAAAGATTTCTACCCTTATGTCCAACCGTGGTGAGACGTTCAACGTCATCTACCAGCAGGAGGATGTGGACCCAACCGAGGTTTTAGTCCCGAACGCTTGGGTGTACGGACACGACGAGTTCGTGGGTTGCATCGACCGTGAGCGTGAGCGCCTAGAGATCCCACCCGGCCTTGATCCCAACCAATGCCTCTCCATCGCCACCGCCGACCCCTCCCCGACGAACTTCTGGTCTGTCCAGTGGTGGATCTACGACCCAAACTCCGACCGCCGCTACCTGATCGACCTGCTCCGCCGCAAGATGGACGCCCCCGATTTCCTTGACTGGTCCTCGCAAGAGGGTCGCTTCGTTGGCATCATGGACGAGTGGCAGGACGCAAGCAAGACGCTGGGCTTTCCCATCACGACATGGATCGTGGAAGCCAATGCTGCGCAACGCTTCATGCTACAATATGACCATGTGCGCCGTTGGCGTAGCTTGCACTCTGTAGACATTCTTCCGCACACCACCTCAAGGAATAAGTCAGACCCGCAGTTCGGTGTTGAGACCATCGCACCTCATTGGCGCTTTGGTCGGGTCCGACTCCCCGGCAGGGGTGAGGGGAAGGTTGTCGCAATGAGGTTGATTGACGAGGTAACGAAGTATCCTCATGGACGAACGGACGACTGTGTGATGGCTGAATGGTTCTTTGAGTGGAATCTTCCCAACCTGTCCGTTCCTAGCGCCCCGAGCATCACCGCTTGGCGTCCGAGCTGGGTTGGTTGATGCGTTCCGCTGAGGAGAT